>ERZ791731.759-NODE-759-length-15221-cov-2.60022_pt1 | contig 15221 bp, 10 predicted proteins | sample MGYA00509954_ERZ791731 | MGnify/ENA primary metagenome ERZ791731 (study PRJEB30046, sample SAMN00715134) | human gut metagenome | study: EMG produced TPA metagenomics assembly of the A metagenome-wide association study of gut microbiota in type 2...
CGAACCCTCGTCCAAACGAGGAAGCCATACGCTTTCTACATGCTTATCTTCGCCTGAATTTTCGTGTATAGACAAGACCGAAGCCACCAATCTATACCTTATCCTCTAAAATTTCGTGAGAGATGCGAGGAAAGTCTCAAACTATTCCCGAATTTGCTGTGCCACTTTACCAAACGCTTCGGAACAAGAGCTTTTGAGTGACATCTCGTTTCTACCACTATGGCAGAAATAAAGTTAATCTACTATACTTCGATTAAGCAGCGAGAGCGTAATTTTCGTTGCCAGATAAAATTTTGATAACTGAGATTATAGTGCCAATCACCGACGCACTGCATGCTTACATACCACTCCAACTCGCTGTCAAATCCAGTCAAGCCCGAACTGGTATCTATGATAGATGCTGCAAACATAATAATTTTTTCTCAATTATATGCCATCCCTTTGCAATTATTAGTAATATTCTGTGTGAATCAATCTTTTGCCAATATGACTTAAAGCTATGTTTGTGAGCATTCTTGTACAAAAATGGATAACCTTATGGACAATTTTGTTCTGTTGTCTGAGGTGTTTTCTTTATCTTTACCCCGACAAATAGTGATAATTAAAGCCAATAATCAGAATATGATGAAGAACCTGTTTCTTACTTTTGCTCTGTTGGGAAGTTCTGCGATGCTCTCGGCACAGACAACAATTAAAATACCGAAAGTCTATCAGCCTGTCAAGAAATCTATGTACCATAAAGGATGGATTGACTTTAATAAGAATGGTGTGATGGATGTTTATGAAAATCCGAATGCAAAAATTGAAGACCGTATTGAAGACCTTCTCGGACAAATGAATATCGAAGAGAAGACTTGCCAAATGGTGACGCTCTACGGTTATAAAAGGGTGCTGAAGGATGCACTTCCTACTTCCGAATGGAAGAATATGTTGTGGAAAGATGGAATAGGAGCCATTGATGAACACTTGAATGGTTTTCAGCAATGGGGGCTTCCTCCTTCGGATAATGAGAATGTGTGGCCGGCTTCCCGGCATGCATGGGCATTGAATGAAGTACAGCGGTTTTTTGTTGAGGATACCCGTCTTGGAATTCCGGTCGATTTTACCAACGAAGGCATTCGGGGGGTAGAGAGTTATCGTGCTACGAATTTCCCGACGCAACTCGGATTGGGACATACTTGGAACCGTGATTTAATTTATAAAGTGGGGAGGATAACCGGACGTGAGGGACGTATGTTGGGCTATACTAATGTGTATGCTCCTATTCTCGATGTGGGGCGTGACCAGCGCTGGGGGCGTTATGAGGAGGTGTATGGTGAGAGCCCCTATCTGGTAGCCGAATTAGGTATTGAGATGGTGAAAGGAATGCAATATAATCATCAGGTAGCTGCCACCGGTAAACATTTTATAGCTTATAGTAATAATAAAGGTGCGCGTGAGGGCATGGCGCGTGTCGACCCGCAAATGTCTCCTCGTGAGGTGGAGATGGTTCATGTTTATCCGTTTAGGAGAGTGATAAAGGAGGCAGGTTTGTTGGGAGTGATGAGTTCTTATAATGATTATGACGGCTTTCCTATTCAAAGCAGTTCTTATTGGCTTACTACCCGTTTACGCGGTGAATGGGGGTTCAGGGGATATGTCGTTTCGGATAGTGATGCGGTGGAATATCTGTATACCAAGCATGGAACGGCAAAGGATATGAAGGAGGCTGTGAGGCAGAGTGTGGAAGCCGGACTGAATGTCCGTTGCACCTTCCGTTCTCCGGACTCGTATGTGTTGCCGTTGCGCGAACTTGTTGAAGAAGGGGGATTAAGTGAAGAACTGATAAACGACCGTGTGCGGGATATTCTCCGTGTCAAGTTCTTGGTAGGGTTGTTCGACGAGCCTTATCAAACAGACTTGGAAGGTGCCGATAAGGAAGTGGAGAAGAAAGAGAACTTGGAAGTGGCTCTTCAGTCTTCCAAAGAGTCGCTGGTGTTACTGAAAAATGAACGGAATACATTGCCGTTAGATATTTCATCAATAAAGAAAATAGCTGTATGTGGTCCTAATGCGGATGAGAGCGGTTATGCTTTGACTCACTATGGTCCTTTGGCTGTAGATGTGGTTACTGTGTTGCAGGGGATTAAGGATAAAGTGAAAGGTAAAGCGGAGGTACTATATGCCAAAGGTTGTGAATTGGTTGATGACAATTGGCCTGAGTCCGAATTAATTGATTATCCGTTGACGGAGACGGAAAAGGATGAAATAGATAAAGCGGTAGCCGATGTTAAGCAGGCGGATGTAGCTGTCGTGGTGCTTGGAGGCGGACAACGTACTTGTGGTGAGAATAAGTCGAGAAGCAGTCTTGACTTGCCGGGACGCCAGCTTGATTTATTGAAAGCGGTATACGCCACCGGGAAACCGGTCGTGCTGGTATTAATCAATGGCCGTCCGCTTTCCATAAATTGGGCGGATAAATTTGTCCCTGCCATTCTGGAGGCGTGGTATCCGGGCTCGATGGGAGGCATAGCCGTTGCCGATGCCTTGTTTGGAGATTATAATCCGGGTGGAAAGCTGACGGTTACTTTCCCGAAGAGTGTCGGACAGATTCCGTTAAATTTCCCGGCTAAACCTTCTTCGCAAATTGATGGCGGGAAGAATCCGGGGATGCCCGGAAATATGTCTCGTGTAAACGGTCCTTTGTATCCGTTTGGTTACGGATTGAGTTATACTACTTTTGAATATTCCGATTTGCAGGTGAGCCCGAAAGTAATTACACCAAATCAGAAAGTAACCGTCACCTGTAAGGTTACTAACACCGGCAAACGGGCAGGAGATGAAGTCGTACAGCTCTATTTAAGGGATGTTGTCAGTTCTCTGACTACTTACGAAAAGAATTTGGTGGGTTTTGAACGTCTTCATCTGAAGCCGGGTGAAACCAAGGAAGTCCGTTTTATGCTTGACCGTAAAGATATGGAACTGCTGAACGCAAAGAATGACTGGGTGGTGGAACCGGGCGAGTTCAGAGTGATGGCCGGTGCTTCTTCGGAGGATATTCGCCTGAGTGATAAGTTTGCGGTGGTGGAATATGGCATGAATGGCGTGTGGTCTGAAACAGGAAACAGTAAGGGAGATGCTATTTCCGCCAGTACCGAAATGCAAGATGTGGGCATGACACTCGATAATGATTTGAAGACTTGCTGGCAAGGGAACAAGGGGGACTATATTACTTTTGCTTTGGAGAACGGTGCAAAAATAGATGGTCTGTCGATTGCTTGGAAGAAAGAGAATACCGGCGAGGCGGATTTTGAAATCCAGCTTTCGGGCGGTGGAGGACAGTTCCTGACGGTCTATTCGGGCAGCGTGTCGAAGTTTAATGAATGGATGTCTTACACATTCAAAGGCACTACCGCAAGTGACTTGCGTATTCTTTTGAATTCGGATGGATTGGGAGTGGCTGAGGTGAAAATCAATCAATTAAAAAAAGAATAATAAAGAATTTAGGTCGTTATAGCATGTGTTTTGCCAAGAAGTGAGTATATTTGGGAGCGCATTATGTGCTCCCAAATTTTATATAAATATATTATGAATAAAAAAATATTAGCGTTGTGCATAAGTGGTTTGTTGTTGGGTGCTTGCACTTCAAAGCCACAGAAGAATATAGTTACAGTGGATGAAAATAGTGATAAAATGTTCTTGTTTGTAGGCAGTTATGCCACACCGGACGAAGAAGGCATCAAGGTTTATCGGTTTAGCGAAGATACCGGGAAGGCAACTTATATCAGTGGTTTGAAAGGAATCTCGAATCCTTCTTATCTCACTCCGTCTGTGGATGGTGAAAGACTGTATGCCGTAGGCGAGGATGACGGACAGACTTCTACGGCGAATGCCATTATATTTAATAAGGAGGACGGCAAGTTGACATTGCTGAACTCTCAGCCCACCAACGGCGGAGCGCCTTGTTACATTGCGTTGAGCCCTTCCGGTAAGTTTGTGTTGACGGCTAATTACATGGGCGGAAGCATCACTGTCTTCCCACTGAATAAGGAAGGCAGATTGGAGTCGGACAGCCGTTTGATTTCCTTTGTCGGCGATGGTCCCGACAAAGAAAGGCAGTCACAACCCCATTTGCATTGTGCGGAATTTACTCCTGACCACAAATATCTGTTGGCAAATGATTTGGGAACAGACCAAATACATGTCTTCCCGGTGAGCGAATCGGTCTCTGATGGAGTTTCCCATTCCTTGCTGAATGAAGGAGAGTCGACCGACATAAAGGTGGAACCCGGTTCGGGTCCCCGTCACATCTGTTTCCATCCCAATCAGAAATTTGCTTATCTTATTAATGAACTATCAGGTAAAGTAACGGCTTTTTCTTATCATGAAGGAAAACTGGATGCTATCCAGTATATAGCTGCCGATACGGTCGGCGCCAAAGGAAGTGCTGATATTCATATCACTCCCGATGGGAAGTTTCTGTATGCTTCCAATCGTCTGAAAGCAGATGGCATTGCTATTTTTGCTGTGGACAGTGATAAAGGGACATTGACAAAAATTGGTTATGAATTGACAGGTATTCATCCGCGTAATTTTGTCATTACGCCCAATGGCCGTTATTTATTGGTAGCTTGCAGGGATAGTAACCTGATTCAGATATTTGAGATTAATAAGGAAACAGGTTTGCTGACCGATACGGGAGAAAAGATAGAAACCTCGAGACCGGTGTGTCTGAAGTTTTCTTATTGAATTGTTGTCTGATTATATTGAGAATGCAAAAGGGGCACAACGTATTGTGGGGGATTCTTGGATGAATCACCGTAACCATTCACAGCGTATATATGAAAGCTGCTTTTGCCGGATTGATAAGATTTCATCATTTAATGCTTGGATTCTATTAGGTTTGTACTCTATTAATTGAGAAATTTGCAGCAATGGTAAAAGAAGAGATGAAATAATCGTTAATACATGATAAATACAGGCATATGAATGTAGATTTTGAACAGAAAATAGCTTTGTTGCAGCAGCAACATGAAGCATTGTTGCAGCGGTCAAATCTTCCGGTGGAAGAAACGAATGGTATTGTTTGTCGTTATACGTATCCGATAGTTACGCGGGAACATATACCGTTGGAGTGGCGCTATGATTTTAATCCGGCTACCAATCCATATTGTATGGAGCGTATCGGTTTTAACGCAACCATGAATAGCGGAGCCATAAAATGGAATGGTAAATACGTATTGGTTGTCCGTGTGGAAGGTGCAGACCGGAAATCTTTTTTTGCTGTAGCAGAGAGTCCGAACGGCATTGATAATTTTCGCTTTTGGAAGCGTCCCATAACATTGCCTGATATTAATCCTGCAGAAACAAATGTATATGATATGCGTCTCACTGCCCATGAAGACGGCTGGATATATGGAATATTTTGCAGTGAATGCCATGACGACAGTGCACCGGCCGGCGACCTTTCGTCAGCAGTGGCAAAGGCAGGTATTGTCCGTACCAAGGATTTGGTGGAATGGGAACGTTTGCCGGACCTGAAGTCTTACAGTCAGCAGCGGAACGTAGTGCTTCATCCTGAGTTTGTTAATGGAAAATATGCACTCTATACCCGTCCGCAAGATGATTTTATCAATGCCGGCAACGGAGGAGGTATCGGTTGGGCACTTATAGATGATATAACACAGGCAGAAGTGAAAGAGGAAATCATTATAAATCATCGTTATTATCATACAATAAAAGAGGTAAAGAATGGGGAGGGACCACATCCCATCAAAACATCTGCCGGATGGTTGCATTTGGCACATGGGGTGCGTGCCTGTGCTGCCGGATTGCGCTATGTACTTTATCTTTATATGACGGCATTGGATGAACCTTGGAAGCTGACAGCAGAACCGGCAGGTTATTTCTTGGCTCCACTGGGCAGCGAAAGAGTGGGAGATGTATCCAATGTGTTATTCTCTAATGGTTGGATTGCAGATGAGGACGGTACTGTATATATCTATTATGCATCCAGTGATACTCGTATGCATGTGGTGACTTCTACTATTGATAAACTGGTAGATTACTGTATGCATACACCGGCAGACGGATTACGTTCGGCAACATCCGTAGATGCGATTAATAATCTGATTGATAAAAACGAAACATATTTGAATAAATGAAAAAGTTTTTAGGATTAATCCTCTTGATGCTGCTTCCTTGCTCTGCTCTTTCCATGTGGGGACAGACCGGACAACAAATGAAACTTATTTCTTATAATATTTGGAATGGTTTTGAAGGAGACTCGTTGAGGCGTGCGCGTTTTATCGAATGGACTCAAAAACAGGCTGCTGATATCTTTGTGTTGACAGAATTAGTCGGCTTTAAGGAAAAGGATTTGAAAACATTGGGGCAGGTGTGTGGGTATCCGTATGCTGCCATTGTGAAGGAAGAGGGGTATCCTGTCGGAGTGCTTTCCAAGCAACCGATAGAAGTGATTAAGAAACAAGTAGAAGGATTTTGGCATGGCATGATGCATGTTAAGACAGCCGGTGTCGATGTCATTGCTACTCATCTTAGTCCTTTTGAGTGGAAATACCGCTTGAATGAAGCGCAACAAATTGTGGATTATATTCAGGCAAATCATTTGAAAGACTATTATGTGGCGGGTGATTTGAATGCTCATTCCCCATTGGATGCCGATGAGATTGCTAAACATGATACATTGTTGGCAAATATGCAACGTTGGGATTTATCACAAAAAAAATATCGTAATTTGAGAGAAGGACGATATGACTTTTCTGTTATTTCTACTTTTCTTGCGGCAGGAATGGAAGATGCGATCGGACGGATGGTACATCCGGCAAGTGCACGCATGAGTTTTCCGGCTGCATTCCTTTATGATTGGCAGTGGGATGACAAGCGTTTGCCGCAACGTCGTGAACGGTTGGATTATATATTGCTTTCTCCCTCATTGATGGAGAAATGTAAGAGTGCTGCTGTACATAATGGAAAAGAGAATGAGGGGATTTCAGACCATTATCCGGTCAGTGTGATTTTAGAGAAATAAAGACTCGGTTGAAAGAAAATAGAAACATGAATATGAAATATTGGGGACATTGTTTGTTGTTTATGCTTGGCTTGGCAAGTGTGTGCAGTTGTACTGATAGTGAGAAAATAGTTCATTACCGGGGTATTGCTGTGGATGATGCGAATGGTAGTGAGGGACTGTATAATCCCGAACGCGGGTTTCGTTTGGAAACGGCTGTCGATCTTGTTACTCAAAAAGAGTGCCCTACCTTGCAATTGGATACTTTGTCGTTGAAGTATGCTTCGGATAGTGTATCGCTTTCGCAAAGCTATTTTTATTTGACTTACCTGACAGATAAAAAGTTGTCTGATACTGAATTTCAGACCATGCAGGTATATTTTGACAGGTTGCGACAATTGGGAAAGAAAACAGTCTTGCGTTTTGCTTATGAAAAAGATTTTGTGCGTCAGGAACCGGTAGGACCTACATTGAAAGAAGCATTGGCACATCTTGATCAGTTGAAACCATTTTTGCATAAGAATAGAGATTTGATTCTGGTCGTTCAGGCGGGTGTTATCGGTGCATGGGGAGAATGGCATAGTTCTATTCATGGTTTGGAGCATTCCGATACGGCAAAGATTGCTATATTGGAAAAGTTGTTGGAAGTAGTACCTGCCGAGAAGAACGTACAAGTAAGACTTCCCGAATTCAAGAATCTTCTGAAAGGTAAACCGGAGTTGTATAAACGTGTTTCTTTTCATGATGACTTTATTGTTATCAAGCCTGATCGTTGGGATGGAGATATGCATGAAGGTACACCCAATTTTGAGCAAATTGTAAAAGAATCACCTTATTTGGTTGTAGACGGTGAATTGCCGTGGGGCTTTTGGAGTGCCGGATGTGACCCCGACAGCCCGTCTGCCGGATGGATTATTGATGGCATGGGAGCGGCACGTCGTTTTTTTCTCCAGCATTATACCTCATTGAGTGTTATTCATAATTATAAGGAACAGCACCCCAATCGGATGTTTGATGATGCGAATGCTCCTGAATATTCGATGATTGTGTGGAAAAAAAGTATGATAAATGCAGACTCCTTAAGAAAATATCACATGCCGGTATCAGACCATTATTTTCAAAAAAAGGATGGAACATTGGTTTCACGTAGTATTTTTGATTATATTCGTGACCATTTGGGATATCGCATCGAATTGCAGAGATTGGGAATGCCGCAAACGATAAGGAATGGAGAAGCATTGACTTTAAATTTGGAGTTTATTAATCGTGGATTTGCCGGTTTCAGTAGTGAACGCCCTGCTTATTTTGTATTGATTGACGAAAAGGAAGGAATAATGGAATTGCCGGCATTGTTCAGTTCTTCCGACTGCCAGCCATATCAACCTGGAGATGTTACTTATACTCCTTTGGTTCACTCAATCTCATTTGCAGGGAAGGTACCTGTTTCTCCGGGAAATTATCGTTTGGGGTTATGGTTGCCTGATGTGTCGGAGCGATTGAAGTATAATCCTCGTTATGCTGTCCGATGTGCCAATGGTGATGTAGACTGGTGGGTTTCAAAGGATGGGAAATATGGGGTGAATGTATTGACAACGATACAGATAAAACCATAAATGTACTATTATGAAGCATTTTAATAAGTTATTATTTTTACTTGTCTTTTTATTATCCGGCCGGGTGCTTTGGGCTAATCCGGTTATTATCGGCAATAGCCGTTTTACTTTCATTACCGACCAATTGGTGCGTATGGAATATGCACAGAATGGTCATTTTTTGGATGATCCTACTTTGTTTGCCATTGATCGTTCGACGGAGTGCAAAGACGTGAAAGTAGAGGAAAAGTCAAAAGATCATTATGTATTGTCTACTCCGGTGATGCGGATTGAATATTACGCGGACGGATTTCCGTTTGGACAAACCAATTTGCATGTTTATTTTAAGAATGGTGAAGAGGCCAAAGAGAAACATTGGTATATAGCCAGCAGGCAAAGTAAGAATCTACTGGGAGCTCTTACGACCTTGGATGAAGTGGATGGTCCGGTAGATCGTCAGGAAGGTTTGTTAAGCCGTGACGGTTGGTATCTGATAAATGATACGGGCAAAGAAGTGTTGCGTGACGGTTGGGTGAGTGCGCGTGATAAAGACCATGTACAGGATTTGTATTTGTTTGTTTATGGAAACGATTATAAGTCGGCTTTACGTTCTCTTCGTGTTGTCAGTGGTCCGGCACCTATGCCACGTAAATATGTACATGGTTCATGGTATTGTCGCTGGTGGAATTATACGGATGATGATTACCGTCAGTTGGTGCGTGAATATAAAGAGCATGATTTCCCGTTGGACATCATGGTTTTTGATATGGGATGGCATACTCAGAATGCTACCGTTGGTACGGGCCATGCAGGAACCAGAGGGTGGACAGGTTATAGTTGGAACAGGAAACTGATAAAAGACCCCGCCAAACTGATACAGGATTTGAAAGATGACCATGTATATGTGGTATTGAATGAGCATCCGCACGATGGGTTACGTCCGCATGATGATGCTTATCCTATGTTTATCCGTGACTTGGGAGCCGATACGCTGAAAAACGGAGTTCCTTTGTTTGATGCAGGGAATCCGGAATATATGAAAGCATTTATGAAACATGCCCACCAAGAGAGCGATCAAATGGGCGTTGCTTTTTGGTGGTTGGATTGGCAGCAGGATTATCTTTATCCATACGTCAGAGGTACATCGATGAGGCATTTGCCGTGGTTGAATAAAATCTATTATGATTATTCTGCCCGTAATAATCTTCGTGGTGCCGGTTTCAGTCGTTGGGCAGGTTGGGGAGATCACCGCCATCCCATCCAGTTTTCAGGTGATGCCGTTGCCAATTGGGAGTTGCTGCGTTTTGAAATTGATTTGACTACAACGAGCGGTAATGCCGGTTGCTTTTTCTGGGCGCATGACTTGGGCGGATTTTATGGAGGAGATGATGCAGAGCTTTATACTCGTTGGACACAATTCGGTTTATTGAATTCATCTCTCCGCATCCATTCAGTATATGATGAGAAACTCGATCGCCGTCCTTGGTTGTGGGGGGATAAGGAAGAAGAAGCCATGAAACGCATCTATCACCTTCGTTCGCAGTTGATGCCTTATATTTATTCTTCTGTCCATCAGTGTTATGAAGATATGATTCCACTTAATAGAGGATTATATTTGGAATACCCCTCGGACGAGAAAGCATATCAATGTCCGGGTGAATTCTTATTCGGCGATTTATTGTTGGGAGCGCCGGTTACCATGCCGGGAGAAGGAGAACAGAAGCTGGTCTCGCAAGAGGTATGGTTGCCGGGTGGGGAAAACTGGTACCATTTCTTCACGGGGAAAGCATATCAAGGGGGCCGGACAGTGACGGTAGAAAGTCCGTTGGATGAATTTCCTTTATTTGTGAAGGGGGGCTACCCATTACCTATGCAACCTTATACAGAACGTATGTGTTCGACTCCGCTTACCGAGTTGATTGTCCGTTGTTATCCGGGCAGCGAAGGATGTAATCACTCTTATACCCTATATGAAGATGACGGGATTACAACAGCCTATCAGCAAGGTGAATCTGCTTCTACATTAATGAATTATCGTAAGGAAGGAGAACAGACCTTTGTTACTATCCATCCGGCAAAAGGCTCGTACAAGGGGCAACCTCAAAAAAGAGCTTATCGTATTGAATTGCCGGGAATCCAGGCAGGAACAAAAGTAAAAGTAAACGGTAAATCGGTAAAAGCCGTTTTTGATAAGACGATAGGTGGCATAGTGGTGTCTGTCAAGTCGGATGATATACGGAAGAAGGTAGAAGTACAGATCGGTTGACATACAGAATTGCTTGAACAAGAAAAATCTTAAAGTAAATAATATATGAAATTACATGTTGTTGACATCCTGATTATTTGCGCTTATCTGATTGTCATAGTTCTTATCGGGCTATTCCTGAAGAAGAAAGCGGCAAAAAATATGGATTCGTATTTTTTGGGGGGCAAGTCCCTTCCGTTTTATATGCTCGGACTTTCAAATGCTTCGGGTATGTTTGATATTACCGGAACCATGTTGATGGTTTATTGGGCCTTTGCATATGGTTTCAAGAGTTTGTGGATTCCTTGGCTGTGGCCGGTGTTCAATCAGATATTCCTGATGGTGTATCTTTCCGTATGGTTGCGCCGAAGTAATGTGCTGACAGGTGCCGAATGGATTAAAACCCGTTTCGGACATGGAAAAGGAGCTACTTTGTCGCATACTATTGTGATTGTTTTCGCTCTGCTGAGTGTATTGGGTTTTCTGAGTTACGGTTTTATCGGCATTGGTAAGTTTATGGAGATATTCTTCCCGTGGGAGGTGGTTTCACAGTATGTGCCTTTTGATATTCCGTTGCAATATGTTCCTCATTTTTATGGCATATTCTTTACGGCAATTGCTACCTTTTACGTGATGTTGGGCGGTATGCTCAGTATTGTATGGACAGATGTGGTTCAGTTTATGATTATGACAGTGGCAGGTATTATCATTGCTGTTATCGGTATGAATATGGTAGCTCCCGAAATGATTCAAGAGTTTGTTCCCAAAGGATGGGATTCACCGTTCTTCGGCTGGGCACTTGATATTGACTGGAGTGAGCGAATGAGTCTGTTGACGGAACGAATGGCTAATGAGCCTTATAGTTTGATGGGTATCTTTGTGATGATGGCATTGTTGAAAGGTATATTTATGAGTATGGCAGGGGCCGCCCCCCCATATGATATGCAGAAGATTCTTTCATGTAAGTCTCCGAAAGAGGCAGCTATGATGAGTGGTTCCGTACCGGTTATTTTGCTGATTCCGCGTTATCTGATGATTATGGGGTTTGCTCTGTTGGCGATTTACTTCTTTAAAGTGGACGGTGGTTTGTCTCAAATGACAGCAACAAACACGGATTTTGAGACCATATTGCCTCATTTGATAACAAAATATGTACCGGTGGGATTGGCAGGACTTTTATTGGCGGGTCTGCTGTCAGCGTTCATGTCTACTTTTGCATCTACCGTCAATGCAGCTCCGGCATACGTAGTAAATGATATCTATTTGAAGTATATCAACCCCAAAGCTACTGTCAAGACACAGATTCGTGCCAGTTATTTGATTTCTGTTCTGGTTGTGATTATCAGCACGGTTATGGGCTTCTTCTTAAAAGATATCAATGAGATATTCCAGTGGATTGTGGGTGCCCTGTTTGGTGGCTACATTGCTGCCAATGTATTGAAATGGCATTGGTGGCGTTTCAATGGAGAAGGTTATTTTTGGGGTATGACAGCAGGTGTGGTTGCCGCTATTGTGATGAAATTTACAGTCCCTGATGGATTGGTGCTCTATTTCTTCCCTGTTTTATTTGGTATTTCGCTGATAGGGTGTATTGTCGGAACTTATTCTGCTCCTCCGACAGATGAAGACACTCTGATTAATTTCTATATTCGCGTTCGTCCGTGGGGATGGTGGAAACCAATTGTCGACAAGGCAATAGCGCGCTATCCGCAAGTGACTCGTAATAAGAATTTTAAGCGTGACGCATTTAATGTTACCATTGGTATTGTGTGGCAGTGTTGTCTGACTATTGTACCGATGTACTTGGTTGTGCGCGGAAATCTGGGCTTTATTGTATCTGTTCTGATACTGATTGCGACAACTGTTATACTGAAATATACTTGGTATAAGCCGTTGTGCCGTGAGGAAGAAGAATATAATAAGTTGATGAAAGAAATAGGATTTGATAAAGAGTGTAATTAATATTATTTGTATAGAAAATGGGAATGTGTCAAAACTGAAACCTAGCAAAATATGGTATTATCAATGTTTGACACACCCCCATTTCTTTAATATTCTATCTTGTCTGTTTTAGAACTCCATGCTTCGAATGCTTTAATAGCTTCTTCGCGTAACATAACTTCAGAAGGAAGTTTTCTGTTTTCCGGTTTCAGTTCCAGTTCATCATAGATAAATGAATCGTCGAAACCTATATTTTTTGCATCCGTTTTATTGTTGGCATAATACATCTTATCCAATCGTGCCCAATATATAGCGCCCAAACACATAGGACAGGGTTCACAGGAGGTATAGATTTCATATCCGCTTAAGTCGAATGTTCCCAGCTTGGCAGCGGCAGCGCGTATGGCGCTTACTTCAGCGTGGGCGGTGGGGTCACACGAAGCGGTTACCCGGTTGACACCTGTTGCTATTATTTCTCCGTTTTTGGCGATGACGGCTCCGAAAGGTCCTCCTCCGTTTGCGACATTCTCAATGGAAAGCTCGATGGCTTTCCGCATAAGTTCTTTTTTAGTCATAGTTGCATCGGTGAAATTGGATTATACATAAGTCTCCAGAAATTTCACATGTTCGTTTACCGTTACATTTACTTCTTTAGTGGTAGCGGGGAAAAGTATAGACTCTCCTGCCTGAATTTCCAACGAATGACCTTCATTATCAGTTACCGTGCATGAACCTTCCATACAGATATAGATTACAAAAGAATCCAGTTCGCTGTAATCCATAGTCATATTTTCCGTCAGGTCGTATACAGAAGTGGTGAAGTAGGGGCAGGTTACCAATTCTATCGGTTTGTTTTGTTCCGGCGTATAGCTGGTGCGATAGTCTTCTTCCACTGTATAATCGATGGCATCTTTCGACAGCTCGGTATGCAATTCGCGTGTATTGCCATTCTTGTCTTTGCGGTTAAAATCATAGATACGGTAGGTTACATTGGATGTTTGTTGGATTTCTGCAATAAAGCATCCGGCACCAATGCTATGGATTCGTCCGGCAGGCAGGAAGAATACGTCTCCCGGCTGAACAGTATAGTCTGCCAAAGCATCACAAATTGTATTGTCTGCAATCATTGCTGCATATTCGTCAGGAGTGATTTTCTTTTTCAAACCGGAACGAAGATGAGCTTTGCCACCTGCATTATCGATTACATACCACATTTCTGTCTTTCCCATTGAGTTGTGGCGTTTCCTGGCAAGTTCGTCATCGGGGTGAACTTGTATGGAAAGATCATCGCATGCATCAATGAATTTGATAAGCAAAGGGAAATTATCTCCGAAACGTTGATAGTTGCTTTCACCTACTAATGCTCCTTTGTATTCTTTTACCATGTCACTCAGGTTTTTGCCTGCGTCTGTACCATTGGCAACTACTGATTCGTCGCCCGGAACATTCGAGATTTCCCAGCTTTCGCCTACTTGTGCCTGTTCGGTTGCAAGATGTTTGAACGGGATAATCTTTTCACCACCCCAGATGGTGGATTTTAGAATGGGGTTAAATTTTAATGGATACATAGGTATATATATTAAATGTTTTTAGGTTTGGATACAAAAATACGGAGATTCTACGACTTTACCCATAGAATCTCCGTAAAAATCACTAGCTATTTGTGTGTTTTCAAAAAAGTGTATTAGTAGTCTGTATTGTTAGGGTCGAAGTTAGTCCAACCGTCCAGCCAGTTGTCATTTATACCGAATGCCCCGATGTAGTCTACCTTATCAAATCCATTGTCTAATAGAGCATTGTCGAATGAAGCGGCAGTCAGTACCGGGCTATTTGCATTCGGCATATAATTTACACCGATGCCGCGTCCGTCTTTAAAGTTCAGTTCATTCATGTCGGCAAGTACTTTATTTCCTTTTTGTGCTTTGAAGAAGCTGGAAGAATAGGACTCCTGACCGGCATCGATAATAGTTTTGTTTACTGCATCATAAAGCACGTCATCATACACTTTGTTGGCATCCGAACCGGTGACTGTCATACCGGCAAACCAAATATTTTGCAAATTGATAATGCCCTCTTGTGCTTGTTCTACCGTGTTTCCTTTCTCGCCGTCAATAATCAAACCGACAGGATATCCCACAGCTACAGAATTGAAGCAATTCAAACGGCTGGAACGGCGGATTTGCATCGCTGACTGGAACTTCCCGAGAGCTGAACCGTTATTGGGGTTGAAGCTGCCGGCATTGATATAGCTTTCATCATTGGTAAATCCGGCATCACGTCCGAGCGGGCCGATAAAAGTAATGTTACTGAATACTGCCGTTGTATAGGGAGAAACCAGAGAACCATCGGCACAGTTGTCCGATTCAAATCCGTTTGATTGTGATGTATCGGCAATTCTCGGATCGCGGATAGACAAGCCATATTGTATTTTACA
>ERZ791731.778-NODE-778-length-14930-cov-41.7818_pt1 | contig 14930 bp, 30 predicted proteins | sample MGYA00509954_ERZ791731 | MGnify/ENA primary metagenome ERZ791731 (study PRJEB30046, sample SAMN00715134) | human gut metagenome | study: EMG produced TPA metagenomics assembly of the A metagenome-wide association study of gut microbiota in type 2...
TTGGCTGGCAACGTAAAGCTGCTTAGCCATTATCTCAAATTTTAACGAACTATTGCTTTAAGATATGCTTGTTTTATATCCATATCTTCTGTTATTCCATAACGCTTTAATTCTCTAACCTTCTTTTTGGGGAAGTAAAGACAGATGTTTCCTTTCCATCCATTAAAGTTACCTATGTTTTCTAATAACTCTTTCATTGCTCTTATCTTTTAAATTGTTATTTTATTTTTGATAGTGCAAAGGTAATCATTTTTTTGCAAATGACCAAATGTTTAGTGCTAAATATACTTTTTGCTAACTTAGTTTAACTTATTGATACTTAGATATTTAGTGTTTAGTATAGCTGTCGCATCTACTATCATCTGACTAGCATCAATTCCTAATGATTGATAGAAAGCACCATGTCCGCAAAGTGTTTCGTATGCAATTCGCATGATTCTACGTTCATCCCTTGTGAAATCATACTTAAAAGTAGAAAAGATGGAGAGTGCTCCTTTCAAATCTCCATCTTTTAGCTTTTGCACAGCTTGTGCAGTTTTACTTATCTTCATAAGGCTCAATCTTTCTTGTTGTGAAATCGTCTGCTGTCAAGATGATTTCTGACCCATTAACCATTTCTTCGACTTTATCGCATGCGTCACTGCCATTGATGGCATCAACCTCCACTACCTTTTGCAGGTATTCGGTTACTTGCACTTTAACCTTGTGAATGGCAGCTTTCTCTAGTTCCTCTATTTGAAGGTTGAACACTTCTAGGAGTTCTTTGATTTCCTTTTCGATTTCCTCGAAATCAATGATGATATCCTTCAAGCGTTTGGGTGCTCCATTTATACTATGACCTTCTTTGTCACACCAGTTTAGGGCTTCACTATCTGGATCGAAGTTCTCGTAGTAATCATCGAGGTTCTTCAAAAACTCTTTCGGGTCATTGGCAAGCATTTCGATTGACATATTGAAATCTTGACCCGCAGGAGAATAACGCTGAAAGAAGATGTATGCAAGGTCATTGCCATTATCTGTAGCATCTACAGCCCAACCTTTAACTTGTCCTATATGGATAATCAAATCTAATAACTTCTGTTCCATTGCTCTAACTTTTAAATGTCGTTATAATGAAGACCTTCACCCTTCACTAGTTCGTGGTCTTCGTTTTCAACTAATTCTGATAGTGATAACCAGCATCCACGATAAAGAGCCTTTTTGAGGTCTTGGTAACGTGCTTCTGCTACTTCCTTATCGGTGATGAGGGATTCTTTAAGTTGGTCCTCTGTGTAGAGATACCATATCAATTTGTATATCTTCATAATCATATATTTTATGGTTCTACTATATATTCGTTAAGGGTATGCTGTTCTAGCATAAACTCGTAACCTACATTGTTTAGCTGACTTTGCTTTTGATACCCGAGTTCATTAATTTGAGTATCTGTAGCATTAAACTTCCTTGCTGCTTTTATACAATTTGGAAGGTTGCCGATAAAGAGCAATTCCTTGCTGTCTGTTGATAGGTGCTCATCTGTTCTGTATAAGAAATAAACCTGCAATTTCATATCGTTTCGTATTTACATGTATAAATCTGCGTATCTCTTATTTACTCTACCAATAAGTCGCATGGCTTTTCTTAGCAATTTGACCTCTTTTTCTGATAGAAGGCTTTTAGGTGATGTTACGAAACTACCTAAAAGTTGCTCTAATTCTATTCTGTCTTTATAACTCATCCTATTCCTTTCTTTGAAATCTATAATTTGGGCATTCCCTTTTATTAGCCATCACAAGCAGGACAGGGAATAACAGACCATGCTTGCAACCATTACCATATTTGTCGGCTGCTTCGCAAGTTTCACAGCCATAATAGGTGTTGATGTTGAATGCGTTCATAACTAAATCTCTATTACTACTTCAATTCCCTTCTTTGGATTCTTGGTAGCTCTGTCTAGGCAAACCTTTCCATTGAATACTCCTTTTACGAGAGCATAGAAGGAAGTGCGCTTATCCTCGGTGGTAGGTACCTTTCCGTAGCGTTCACAGGTAACGCCCTTATCTGTAAGAATGGTGTTGATTTCCATCATTCCGAAGTAAGACTCCTCGAAACGCTTCTGAATGACCTTGCCACACACCTTAACTTGGCATCCTTTCGGAAGGTTCAACTCTGGCTTCAAGCTGTCTTCGTAAGCCTTGACCAGGAAGAAGGCATATACCTCTTGACCTTGATAACAATAGAAATTCTTTGCTACCGCAAGCATATCCTCTTCAAACTCAGTCTTAGGTTGAATCTTTGCACCGAACTCGCAAACCGCCTTCACGTAAGCTTCATCCACCTTTAACTTACCGCTATTCAAGATGGTGTCGATACCCTCCAAAGTTGCCGAGCGGTAACGGACGTGTTCAACTTTCGTTCCTTTCTTATAGACTGGGCAAATATCGTACTGAGCCTTGGCTGCCATGATGAGGTTCGTTTTAAGGATAGCATTCTTGTAGCTTGAATCCTTTCTGCCGCCCCACTCCTCTATGTCGCCAAACTCATCATCGGTAGCATAGCTGATTCTGTAATCGTAGATTTCATAGAGCTTTTTAGTGAAATCGGATACGTAGTACATATCATTAATACCAAACTTCTTGATACACTCGCAACCTACTTGCAGTTCTTCACCTGTAGTGATATTCTCGATTATGTAAGCGTTCTTACAGTAGTGGCCGCAAAAGTCACATTTACCATAGTCTGCTCCGTGCTGAGGGTTCTTGAAGATAAGTTCCTTGGTCGGGTCGGCAGGAGTAAAAGCATCGTCCTTATATGTAGCAAGGAGTCTCCAACCGCTCTGCTCTGGTATGTCGATCGTAAGGTCACATACCTCATGGAAAACCTCGATTCTCTGCCCTCCAATTCCTTCTTCATTGATTACAGGATGATAAAACAACTTCTCATAAGGCTTACCTAGGGAGTAAGCGAAGTCCTTTACATTCTTACGTGTCTTGTCAGCAAACTTCTTGAATGCGTCAACTGACTCTGATGGAATAAACGTTTTTATCGTATTCATTGCTCTTATCATATAGAGGTAGGGTGGTTAGCCCTACCGTTACCTTTTTATGCGACATTCAAATATTTACGCAAATCAACTAATACTGATGCTACACTTACAAAGAATGGAATACCATTTCTTTCTTGCTGCATGTGGATTCCAATGCTTTCTAGTACAGCTTTTTCGCTTTTGTTGTAGAAGTTATCTGCTAGCGTACCGAACTCATTTTTGCCGTATGGCTTGTTCAATATATCGAATAGCTGTTCCTTCTTCATTTGCTCCTTCAACTTGGTTGCTCGCTCTTCTCTAGCTTTTGCAACTCTTTTGAAGTTCATCTTCTCCCAAAGAATACAGAAAGCATCCTTATCTAGGTCACTAGCCATATATACATTCTCGATGGAAGCGTATTCGGTAGCATTGACCGACATTCCTACTCGCTGTTCAAATTCTTGCTGTGTCATGATTACTTGTATAAATAAGGTTCACCAATAGGGTCAATGAAAGGCTCTTCTTCTACTGAACTTGTATATTGAAGACCTTTAAGGGTAGTATCAATCTCATTGTTGAGCTTATCAAGTGTATCTCTGTCTGATTGCTCTGTCATATCGAAAGAGTCTCCAGAAACCCACTCTAACTTTCCGTCTTCATTGACACCTTCGCAATCGATGTTATTCTTTACAAAAGGATTTTCGTTTATTCTTCTGATAGCTTCTTTACTATCGGACTTTTCTATTGTTACTTTAACGTATTTCATTGCTCTTATCTTTTAATTGTTATTATTTATTTTTGATAGTGCAAAGGTAGTCATTTTTTTGCAAATGACCAAATAATAACCGCTTTATTTTCAAGTACTTACAATAGTTTAACTTTTGAACTTCTTTATAGTCTGTTTGCTAACTTTTGCTAACTTTTTAATCGGACGTATTGTAGTTTGGGAAACTTTTACTATCTTTGCAGCATGAATATACAAGAATATCTAGAACAATGTTCTGTTAAGTCCGTGGACGAGCTTACAGACGAACAGGTAGTGAACTACTATACCAAAGGAAATGCAGGTGTAGCTCAAATGTGCGCAGTAGAATTAGCTCTACAAAACTATCCTATTAGCGGCTTTACGAGAGAAGAAATAATGCTCTCTATTCGCAAGGCAATGAAAACTAAAACAAAGTTTGGTCTGACCTATATTACCAATGAATCAGCCGTAGGTCCTACCGAAAGAAAATCAAGATGGGTGGTAGAACCATAGACTACCACCTATCTTTTTGTCGGTTTGTTTAGCTTATAATACTTCTCATAGAGAGCCATAGCTTCATTATAAAGCCTTGGCAAAACCTTTTTGAAGTATTTATTGTTAGACCAATAATTTTCGCTTAAATGGGCTATAATCTCAGCTAAACAATTATGCGAACTCGATGCGAAGTAATCGACTTCGTGTCCTAACATTCCCTGTATCCAGTTGTGGTCTTTGTCGATAGCTTGCAAAGTATCAGAGATTTTGCCAAATTGTTCCATTACATCATACGTTTTGTCTTTTACGAGTTTGAGCTCTTCAAATAGTCTATCAGAGATTTTCCATTGCGAAACACCTTCTCCATCTACGTATCTATATTCGGGCTTGTTGTAGTCTGCAAAAAACCTTTTATAAAGATTCTTGAAGTCTGCATTTCCTTCCCAATTACCTTGTAATGCGGCTTTAGCGTGTCCGTATTCGTGATATTGGAGACCCTTGCGATACCATTCTGAATTTAAGATTCTTTCCTTCAGACCATCGAAGTCTATTCGCACATGATTGTATTTGCTCCAAAAGTATGCTTTGTCGCCGCTAAGGCTAATACAAGGAACAAACTTGTCAAAGCTGTCATAGAACTCTTTCTTTCCGAGCCATTTGGTCGGACTCAATCCAATACCTCTAAAGCCTTCCACGATGGTATGAGGTGTATTGAAGGATAGCTTATCTAAGCCATACGCAATCAAATCTTGATCCGAAGACAGCTTGTAGATGTTGTACGCACCCTCTATCTCACGATAAACCCTTTCATAACCTCTGACATCAATCCTTGCAGTTTCTATGGTCTTGATATAATCATTGAAGCGAGGAATCCATCTTGTAGGAATGATACTCAAATCTGCTGTTCTCAATTCGTTCAGATGGGTAGCAGCTTCCATGACCTCCTTCAAGCCGTTATGATACTCGTCAAGAAAGACCTCATAAGCCTTGCCCCAGCCTTCTGTTATGCGAGCCGATTCTACTCTTATCCAAGAATTGACGTTATCAATGTTTGGACCATACAGATTTTGCATGAGTTTCTTTCCTGCCATAACAGCTTCCTGGTCGTCTAATGCAGTCTCCAATTCCCAATCATCAAAATCATCTATCAGCTTCTTAGGCTTCAACGGAATAGAACGAAGGTCTTGCAGTTCCCTACGAGCTTCATCATAGGTAGCCTTCAACTTTGGTTTTATCTTGCTCACTGGTTCGAATTGTGTAGGAGTGATATTTGCAAACTTATTAGTTATGCCATCCCTCCAATCACCGAAATCATAGCTATAATCGAACTTAGCTAGATAACTTTTCTTTGTCCTGCCGAAAGACTCTACAGCTTGACGAACCTTGTCATCATACTTGTCGAACATATCTGATAATACAGAGCGTTCGCTATCAGTCATCATTCCAAAACTCTCTTTAAATTGATGTGTAGTGAGGAATTTTTCAAAGCTTGATATATCAACTTCATAGGCTTTAGCATTTCGCCTTAATGTTGCTATGTCAGAATTGTCTACATCTATGTTGTATTTCAATAAGTCTCTGTTCTTCCAAGCAAGCTTTATGGCTTTTTCGTCTCTGTCAGCATGGCGATACTCAGCCGCGTCCTCAACGGACAGGTGCCAATACTTTCTGTTATCCTTCAAGAAGTATGGAAGGGTTTCAGCTTGCCCGATTCGGCTGCGGTTATTGCGTACCCAGTCATTAAAGTTCTTTGGGGTGCGAGAAATCATAGCTGACTTCTGAATGGAAGGAGAACCATAGTACTCTTCATCACTCATCACAATAGGTACAACATAACACATGCAGTTAGGATGCCAACCTAGGAAGACAAAGTCTTTTGGGTATATTCCCAACAAATCATCACAGATGTCGGGTGCAGGGTGGCGTTTACTCAACTTAATCTCATAGCCCAAGATGAAGTCAAATTGTTGCCAACGTGTCTGCTCTGCCTTTCGGTAAGCCATGTTTATCTCGGTTCTTGCCAAACGTATAGATGCGTATTGGCAATTCGCGCATGTAGCGGCTTTTCCGAACTTTTCTGTATAATCAGCCTTTAATGAAGGATAGTCTAACAGATACTTACTGATTCGCTTGCTGAGAACAACCGCAGACTGCCCTCTTTCTATTGCAGTTGATATGGTATGCTCCAACTCCTTTTTCAAGGCTTGTGACTGATACCATAGTTTCTGAGAAACAGACAACCCCTTATCAACCCTATTCTGAAAAGCCTTCAAAGCATCTGAATTAGGTTGGAAATACCTGTTGTACTTATCTCCGCCCTTCTCAAAATCATAAGCACGAAGTACCTTTCTTGCAAGTAGGTCCTGCATGATGTTACTTTCTTTCCACTCATTTGTGGTACCTGCATAGATGAGGTTATTCATCTGTGCAGCATAACTAGTCATGATGCCATTGATGGTTTGTTTCAGTTCTGGATAGTCCCCAAACAAGAACTCCGCAGAACCATCATAACCGACACCATCTATAGCTGTAGCAACTTGGCTAGCGATTCTATCATAAATGCTCTGAACTTGTGCCACGTAGTTAACTAAGCGTCTGTTCAGAGCATCGTATGCTTTCTTTTGATTGGGGATATTTGGTCTCATTTATTTCGGCTTATAATGTTCGTTTACACATTCCCTTTGATAGAGGATAGCAAACTCCTCATAAGGGCAAGTGCCCAACGTTGGCTCTCCCGTAACACTAAGATTACGTGGATTGGAAACGTGGGCACATAATTTGCAGAACTGAGGTTCTTTTGGAATAGGCTTAACCTTCTTCTTTGGAGACATAGCAATTAACCTTTACCTCTACAATCGTATTGCCATCCTTCTGATATACTCTCTGCTTCATGATCTTGGATTCGATAGTATTGAGTACATCTTTCTTTGCCTGTGCGAGAGTTTCTTTTGTTATCTCACGCAAAGCTTCTCTCATGGACTTGACATGATGGTCTCGCTTGTAGTGGCGAATGTCATTCTTGTCGATACTATAAGCCTTGGCACATACCTTTGGCTCTAGGATTTCTTTCTGTTCAAAGACAGTTACACTGATAGGGTAGAGTCTTCTAGCTAACTTGAATAGCCAAATTGCGATTTTTTTCTTCATAACTTGTGCAGTTTATTGTGTTTATATTGTTTGTTCACCCATAGCAAAAGCAGACTGCTGTACTGCTGCCGCATTAAGTTCATCCTGTCGAATATCCTCCATTGTCTGCTGAGGGTCTTGCGACTGCCCAAGCTTAACGATGGATTCAAGCTGACTTTCTACCGGCTTACCACCATTAGCCTTTTGTCTGATGGTGATGTCGTAGCTCTCATCCTTTGGTATGTAAGGAGTGATGATGTGGTCGCAGGTGACGTTATCTATCTCCTTTTCCCATTTTGGATTCATGACCTTCAAGAATGCCTTGATTACATTGAACTCTCTTTCAAAGAACTCCTTGAAAGCGCCCGATTCCATGCGAACTTTCAGATGTGCATCTGTGAGCAACGTCTGTCTTGCATCGTAGCCGATATTACCAAGAGATTTCATATTCTCAAAGCTAATATCTGGCATTTGAGAAAGCATCCAGTACAATCCGAGGAGGGTTTTATTCTGACCGCTAACCGCTTCTTGCGACTGATTCCATGATACGTATGAAATATCGCCATCATTCTCGACTCTCCATATACGCAAACTTTCTCCCTTTTTCTCTTGTCCGACTATGCCACCCTTGACTTTTGCGATTGGTGCAGAGTTATATGCAATCACGTTGCTATTGCGACTGACATTATACTCAAATTCACTTCGGATATTATCAAGCCCCTCGTAGATGGCATGAGGTCGAGACAGGTATGCTCCAGGAATCTTACGGATGATGATTTCCTCACCACTCTTAGTGTTCCCATCCTCATCAACTTGTGCAGTTACTTCCTCCCACATTTCACCAAGGTTACTTTTCTTCCAAATGAAATGATAGTTTTCTGTAAAGGTCTCGAAGAATGTTATCGTCTCTTTATCGGAAACGGTCTTATCATACTCAAACGACATAGCTTGCATATCATCATACTCATCAATGATAGGGTACAATCTTACTCCATCCATAGGGGAGAAGGTTTTGCACTTCAACTTGTAGTTTGATTCAAAACCATATAGAGAGTTATGCTTCTTAACAGAATACCAGATGGTGAAGATTTCACAGCTTGCGAAATAGGCTAGTCCACGTTTGTAGTTCATGTTGTCAATATGAGCACAATCGTAGATTTTTTCTAATGCCTTTTGGATTTCCCTCTGAATATCATTTTCTGGAGTGTTGTACTTTCTCTTAACTGGTATAGAGAATGTAAATTCTGTTATTCTGTTTGTGAGCAGCTTTTCAAGGGCAACCGCTATACGGGATGATTTTTCACCATTGTCTTTATCACGAAGGCTTATGGTATCTGTCATTACCTTATGGCTTGCTGGCTCATATAAACTCAAAAGATAACTCCACAAAGGGACCATTACAGTCCTTCTGCGTAGCTCTTCTATCTTTTGGCTGATAGTATCAGTTTTCTTGAGTATTTCTTCGATGTTCATATCTTTACTACTTTTGGTGCAAAGATACTAAAAAATATTTAATCAACAGATAGATTTAACAAAGAAATTGCATATTTATTTTCGCTTATAGAGCTTTTTATGTTTTTGATGATAATGAATAAAGGCGATACAAGCAAATCCGCTTATACCGCCTTAGATAGAGCAATAAAATATCTTATGCAGGCATTAGTAATTGTGCCTTTTCTTTGTTCACGATTTCTAATACCATTTTAGCTGCCTTGTTTACGTCTGTCAAAACAGAAACGATGAACTTTGGTTGCTTTTTAAGCTTGCTGATCCAACCATCTAGGTAAGCAGCGTTATTATCTAAAATGCGACTGCTAAAGCCTAGGACGTTTCCGATAAGAGCTGCTCCAAGCTCTGCAACCAACTCTTCTCTTGCATAGTCCTTTTCTCCTTTCTCATTCTCAAACCCTCTATCCAATCTAGACTTATGCCCTGTTGAGTGAACCATTTCATGTAGAAGGGTTGAGTAGTACTCCTGTCCATCCTCGAATATCTCCTGCTCTGTATTGCCCTTCTTGAACTGACTTTTAAGTGGTGTTGTAATATCATCTACCCCAACTCTGTAGAAAGCTCCACTTGAATACTTGTCGTAGCGGATAGGGCAGAGCCACTTCTGATAAAGAAGCATATCATCAATTTTCTCGTTGACGTACATACCAGCCGTGTCTGTCGGTAACTCATTCTTATCTTTGAGACTGAACTTATCCTTCAACTTTTGTATCGTCTTAGGTGCTATCTCTTCGAGGTTGGTTTGACTGAGGTTGAACACATTGTAGCTCTTCAAGAAAGGTTGGACTTTGCAGTCTAGTTGGGCTGATCGAGTCATTCCGTTGTAGCTGTCTTCTGTTATTTTGTTTCCATTCTTGTCTTTGTACTGAATGGACCAAAACAGAACAGGGAAGCTTTTCTCTCCTTTGTTCACACTAGCTCCTAATGCCTTTATTTGATTGAAGGTAGCAAAGATAGGATATTTGAATCTTTCTTCGTCCATCATGCAGAGGAACAGGAAGAATGAGTTCATTCCATTATATTCACGACCTCCAAGGTTCACAGGGTTTCCACCATAAGATGTGGTGAACCAACCCATCTTCCAATCTCCTGCCTTCATCTTTTGCATTCGTGAAATCATCATTTCAGAGAAATGCTCTAAAACGTTGTCTGTCTTCATTGCTCTTACTTTTTATATGCAGTTATTTATAACTTCTTGCCATACATTCTTGCTATCTCATCGTAGATATATGCTCCGCTTGTATGAGGACTGCCAAACAATCCAAGAATGCGGTTATCTACAGTGATGCTGTTTGTCTTGACGACAACTCCGTTTTTGATGTGGTCGCAATAAACTTCATTGCCGATATGGTAAAGCTCCATCTTGCGATTATAGCAATCTGTTCCAATGTACTCCTTACTCATGGCGACCTCCTTTCTTTTGAAGTTGCACCCATGCGTGATACATTTTATTGAAGTTATCTAACTTCTGAAGGATTTCATCCTTGCTTAAATAATCACTTATCATGTCTGCATAAAAAACATTAGAATTATTATCAAACATGGTGATATTCATACATTTTTTGTTAACGTATACTGACATGGTGTTGTTATGTATTCTACTAACCTTTACCAATATAGCATTAACTGCTTTCTTAAAGTGAATGTTTGTTCTGTCTAACATTTCATTGCTCTTATTGTGACTAGTTGGTTGGACCAGCCGTTACCTTTTTATTTACTTAATATCTAAAAATTTAGAAACCTTACTAACAATTCCCTTTGCTGTTGAACATGTTGAAGCGGTTTCAACTGCCACACTTTTGCCATCCTCCCAATAGGTAATCTGGATTCTCAACTTGTTACCATGGAAGCAGTTAGTTACATGCGCTCTAAGATTACCATTACGAATGTCACCTTCGAAATAGTTATAACCTCCATCAAAATCACTTGTAACTGCTGCTACAACCTCAGCTTTGTTTGATACGTTTATTGTCTGTTTCATTGCTCTTATCTTTTAATTGTTATTTTTTATTTTTGATGGTGCAAAGATAGTCATTTTTTAGCATTTGACCAAATTTTAACCTCATTATTTTTCTTGCTTAACTTTATATAACTTATTGATTACTAGAGTGTTAAATAATACCTATTTTCCTCTATATAAGGCTTTTTCTGAAAAATGATATAAGGATATGGGGAAGAAAATAGAACAGCTTAGAAAGGCTTATGTGAGATTTTTGCCGTTTCGTTAACTTAACTAATGTTACCGAAAATTACAGGAAGCTAATTTGACAAAAGATAGTCAAAAATACCTTTTAACATGGTGTTACGGAGTGTTAATTAGGTGGTTTGTCACCTTTTCTTGTTAGCAATTTCCTTAATTCTCGCACCTCATTCCTCAAATCAGCGTTTTCTTTTCTGAGTTGCGAAATGAGGTGATTATATGATAGCTCTGTTGTCTTATTCATATCACTTGAACTTGATGATGAAAAATTCATGATCCAACCACTTGCCTGGGCAAAGACCTATCTTCGGCTTACCGATGGTGATACTCTCAATCTTCTTTTCTACCTTTGGACTATCGTCATAGTAGCCGTTCTTGAAGAGAACGTGAGTGAATGGTACGAACTTCATTGTACCATTATTCAGTTTCTCCTTGATAGTATTGATGTCTATAAGCATTTCAAATGTCTTACCGATATGAAGCTTATCGTACTTATCGAAATCTTTGAATTTCTCATCCTTGATAAGGAGAAGGCGACTCATCCAAAAGTCTTTAATTACCCGATACTCTTCATTCTTTTCGCCAGACACTATCATATCGAACCATTCCTTGCTGACTGCGAGGGTAAGAACCTTCTTCTTTGCTTCTGATAAATACTTATCCATTACTTTAGTTAATCTTTCCATAAGCTAACTTATTTTCCCTCTGTTTTTACTACAAAGAAATCGTCACCAATGTCTTTTCTTCTATTCAACTCTTTGCAAAGTACAGATGTATCAGCAAGGTTGATATGCTGGTTTACATACTCCTCCTTATCTGTGAAGGTAAGGAGTGTTTCATCTAGGTTATTTACTTCCTCTATATTCTCCACACTTTCCGAAAGAGATTTGATTTCTCCATGGATAAAGTCATACACATTTTTGTCGATAACTTTCTGTCTTGTCAGAGTTTCGACTGCTGTTTGAATCTTGGAGATTGATTTTTGCATTTCTTGTTTCATAATCATATTTTTTTTAGTTTATTCGAACTACCTAATATATCTATAATATCGAAAGGAGATTTACCAGCCAGCCTAGCAAGGTAATTCATCAGCTTGCGAGAATATCTTTCTGTAATCTTTTCAGCCTTTACAATACGATGATCAACTCTGCCATGACCACCACCTTTGCTAGCATAATATAAAGCCCATCTAGGCTCCCAGTATTGCTTAATCTTAGGCAGCTTTTTCGATACATCTAAACCATCCAATATCATCCTAATGTAGCGAGGACTTTCGTAGCAACGCTTCATTATCTTTTTGGCTTGTCTAATCTTCATAGGCTACTTCTTTTTATTACAAGGGCAGCTCTCTGCGTGAATAACATAAACTCCGTGTTTCGTGTCCACAAGCAGATAGTCATGCCCTTTCTTGGTGAATATTTTTATATTAAACTCTTCTTTTTCGTGTGGAGTTCCTAAGCTGAAAGAAACTCTAAAACCAATTACACCTATTAAGAAAATCAAAATGAGCAAAACGGCTGATTTGATTAAATCTAATATCTTATTCTTCATACGCTACTTATCGAATTTGTTGCCGACAACTACCATATCTTCAGAATGGTAGTGAACTAAGAAATCTTGACCAAAGCAGAAAGCAGCAGCTTTACTATCCCAATTAATATCACCTCTTCTTTCCGCATTGTTATCTTTGTGCATAACTATATCCCCCTCATAGATAGGTGTTCCATTCTTGTCTTTCAGTCCTGTGAACATACAGACTGTTGAAGGGTCAATTTGAGTCCAATACCAAGAATGTTCTTCTTTTTTGGCAATAAGAATACATAGGTTGTAATCCATGTCTCTTTGAAGAAAACCTTCTTTCCATTTTCCTGTTCCAAGTTCTTTAGCCTTAAACTTTATATTTTCTGTTTTCATAAGCTACTTCTTTTTCCAATATTTACCAATTAAATAACCGATAACTCCACCCATAAAAGCTACATATAGAACAGCTAGGGTAAGCACAATATAGAATCCAAACATAACTATTCAAGTTTTACACCGAAGGGAGTTCCGTCGGCAAAGGTGAACCATTCAAAAGCCATTTCAAAATCAAGACGCTCAACATCTGTTTCGATTCCGTCTGTCTTTATTCTTTGAATAATGAGGTAAACGTCCTTACTGCTTTCTATGACCTTGTATTTAATGAACGGCTCATGTTTTCTTATTTCTTGCCAGCATTCTTCTTCGGTGTTGAATGGTCGGAACTTTGCTTCGCTTTGTTGTTTGATGCGATACTCGATATTGTTCCAATACTCAATCTCTTTTATTTCCGTCCATTCATTCATATATTGCCAGCTTTTGCTTAATGCGCTCGGTATGGTTCTACATTCAATCACTTTTCCCTCTGCAAATGCTTTCAGGATAGGATAAAATTCTTTAGTTTGATTTCTGTCCATAATCAATCCTCCAATTTCTTAATAGGTTTCCAATGAGTGATACGAGTCATTCTCCCTTCCCATAAGATGATGAAGTCATTATCATCTTTTGGGACGGTAGTGCATTCCACTCTTCTGTTTTTGAAAACATTATCAGGAGCCATCTTGCTTGTTACAAAGACTTCTTCTCCGTAAGGTGGCAACCCATCCTCAACAGATACCCAGTCTGACTTATTGAGTTCTTTCAAAGCTTCTTCTAAGTTAGAGATAACGCTATATTGGTTAGCTTGCCTACTCCAAATGATAGCTTGTTCTATCAACTCTTTAACTTTCTTCTTATCCATAGTTGTCACAAATTAAAATATTCACGTATCTGCTCACCTGTCATGCGATATACCTCAGATATTCGGCAGTCTCTAATTGGGCTATCAAATGCACTGATATGTTCATCATTACAACTACCATCAGCAACACGCTCTACGGCTTCTTCTGAACCAGTTGCAAAGCCAACGCTTAAAAGTTCCTTTTCCTCGTTACTAAGCCCTTTTCCTTCCAAAGCAATATTTAGAGCGATTTGCAACTCGTCATGAGCCTTATCTGAATAGCCTATAGCCTTATCAATATGACTATTGATTGATTTCTCTTTCTTATCCATACTTCCATTTTCTCTTCTTCCCTCCCCCCTCCCTGTTGCCAAGTAGAGGGTGGTTAGTTTATTTAAATATACTTTCAAAATTCCAATTATCACCATCGCAACAATCAGATTCTTCTACTCTTGACTTATCAACATCACAATATAAGACACCATATTGTCGTTTTATATGCTTACAGTTGATACAAGCTGGTATTGCTTCCATATTTATTACTATCTATTTATATCCTTGCGGATGGTTAATCAATCTTTTTGATACTATCAATTTCCATATTCCATAGTACAAACTCTCTATTGGAGCGAGTGCCATCTTTCTTAGCAGGGTTGATTCTTACTTCAATCTCACCATTATAGCCACTGTAACCTCGTTTAGGGACGATGCTTATAATCCAACAAACATCACATCTGGAGCAGCTAACTTTGTCACCAACCTTATATGGAAGGCTTTCTATGTAATCATTTACACGAGAACGAATCTCATCGTTAGCAGCATTGATAATGCCTAGTAGGTTGTTAACTCTTACATTTAATTCTTCTTTCGTCATATCTTTAAATTTATGCCTCAAAGGCGGTTAGGATTTAACTATATAAAGTTGTTCATAAATAGTAGATTTCACAACAATAGGTTCAGAACCTAAGTCGTTATCATCTATCTTGATGGCAATTTCCATATCTCCCTCTTCATCGTAAACATCTTGAAGCTGTTGAATAAATTCACTTATACGCATTCTATTATATTTTTATGCCCGAAGGCGTTAATCACCATATTTATATAATTCTTCTTC
>ERZ791731.779-NODE-779-length-14923-cov-2.86273_pt1 | contig 14923 bp, 10 predicted proteins | sample MGYA00509954_ERZ791731 | MGnify/ENA primary metagenome ERZ791731 (study PRJEB30046, sample SAMN00715134) | human gut metagenome | study: EMG produced TPA metagenomics assembly of the A metagenome-wide association study of gut microbiota in type 2...
CTATGTGGAAACCATCTTCCACCGCAAGCGCTTCCTGCCAGACATCAACTCAAGAAACGGGGTGGTACGGGGCTATGCCGAACGGAATGCCATCAACGCTCCCATCCAGGGAAGTGCCGCCGACATCATAAAAGTAGCCATGGCACACATCTATCAGCGCTTCCAAGCTTACAATCTGAAAGCAAAGATGATTTTACAGGTCCATGACGAACTAAATTTCAGCGTTCCAGAGGCAGAAAAAGAGCTTGTACAGAAAATCGTAATCGAAGAGATGGAGCAGGCATATCGCATGCACGTACCCCTGAAAGCCGATTGTGGGTGGGGAAACAACTGGTTGCAGGCACACTAAACAGCCCAATAACTTTATTTAACTTACAATCAGAAAGCAACAGAAGCAATCCTTTCCAAATACAGTTTGCTCATCAGAATATCCGGCAACCTCGCTGCCGGATATTTTTTATTCACCAATCTTGCCAAAAGGAAAGCATACCGAAACCCTCACTACTGACATATTGATAAAATTTAATCCGATATTTATATTTATGTCAATTTAATACGTACCTTTGCAGCGAAATCAATGACATATTGATAGAAAATAGAAAGTTAAACTAAAAAAGACATAAAACCATGAAAGCAAAAGTATCTTTAAAAACAGTGATTGTTTCAGCACTTCTCTTAGTTTGCGGATTAAATGCCTCAGCCGACAATAAGAGCAACCTCATTTACAATTCGGAAGAAGTAAATGGCATGAAGGTGGCAGAGACCGTATACAAGATGGACGGAAACACGCTTGCCAACTATATGAAGTACAATTATAAGTACGACGACCAGAACCGCATGACGGAAAGCGAAGCCCTGAAATGGAACAGCACCAAGAATACATGGGGCAAGGACATGTGCATCCGCTATGCATACCAAGGCAAGACGATGACTACCACATACTACAAATGGAACAACAAGAAAGGCGAATACATACTGGTTCCCGAGATGACAGTAATCATGGACAACCCTAACATGTAATTGACAAACTCTCTCTTAAAGTAAGAAATCTTATTCCTAACAACAATAACCGAAACCTTTCATAAAAGAGCCGGAATGATTCGCACATTCCGGCTCTTTTATTATATCTTGAAAAACAAATCCTTTCCGTCAGATACCAATAACCTTACACGATTAGTATCCTGGATTGTTTTCTATAATGGCACTGTTTGTATCAATCTCACTTTGGGGAAGCGGCCAAAGTTCATCCTTTCCTTTGATATACTTCATCGTGTTATACACACGGAGATTCAGTGCTTTCCCATCCCAAGAACTACCTTCTGAATATGCCGGATGCCAGTTGTCATCAAATGAAGGCTTGGCATTGGACATAAGCCCTTTTTGATTGGGAGCATAAATCTTACCTGTCATCACTGTAGAAGCCATACCCCAACGACGGAGATCAAACCAACGAAAACCTTCATTACAAAGTTCAACAGTACGTTCGTAACGTAATGCCTTTCGGAGTCCGCTCTGCGAAGTAACTACCACATCGGGCATTCCTACACGATTACGAATTATATTGATGTCCGTTCGTGCTAACTCCAGATTGCCATCAGCCATTTCAATATTGGCTTCTGCCTCTATTAGATAAACCTCTGCTAAACGCATCAAGCCGCAATTAAGATCACTGGTTTCATGGTTGGAGATTGCAGCTCTTTCCAACTCGGCTATATCCAAATATTTCCTCCAGAGATATCCAGCAGGACCTTTAGTGCCATTGGCACCGTATACGCCCTTGGTTCCCTGTGACTCCATGTTTGTCACGTCCTTGCCCGTGCTATAGTCGTGAATCTTTTTACTGGTAGTGGAAGTCTGGAATTCTAGATTGAATATGCGTGAACCAGGTCGCAAACAGAAAAGATCCAGACGAGGGTCCCGGTTTTGCCAAGGGTTCTGCCAGTCATACAGAGAAGATTCCGTAATCGATTTGCCATCCTTGCATTGAAACATATCAACAAATGTTTGTGTAGGACCAAAATAGGCGCATCCTCCCAGTGTACGTGGAGCCATGTAATATGCCTCCTTGGTTTTATTACTGGATATTACCGCATCATACTGCACGGACCAGAGCCACTCATTGCTTGCCTCACCGTCATAACCAAACAGAGCCGTCTGACCGGTTGGCTCTCCTGCCTCATGACTTTCTCCACAATACTGTGTATTGATGGATTCCAATTCAAAGCCTGCCTCCTTAGCCAAATTCAAGGCTTGTTTGGCCGAACTGGCAGCCAAGTCATACTTTTTCCAATTCAAGGCAATACGGGCACGTAACGCATACGCTGCTACCCGTCCGATGCGTGCACTGCCATAGCTTTCTGCTTTATGGCGGAGTGGAAGGTTAGCCAAACACTCGTCGCTAAGATCCGAAAGCAGATTCTCTACAATGGTCTCTCTCGGTGTACGTGGGGTCTGGCTGTCATTTATACCCGCTGTGTGGACCACATACGGCAAGTCTCCATAGTGCTGGCAAGCTTGATCATAACAGAATGCCCGTATGCACAGCAGCTCTGCCCGTATACTCTCTATATCCGTATCAGAGGCTGTGCCACGCAGATTATCCAGCGCATCGAGAAGCTGGTTGATACGTGCCACGGTCTTATACACGCAATTATAAAGCTTGTTTGCCACCGCGTTTTCAGCAGAAGCTCCGGAGGTGATTAATTCCGTATACATAGCCGTGTTGACACGGTTGTCTGTCACCTTCCACCAGGTGGTGGTGCTGGCACTATAAGCTGTCAGAGATGAGTAAACAGCGTTCAAACCGAAATTCGCCTCTTCCATACTCGAAGGATAAGAGGCAGAAGACGGTGAAGTGAGTGGTTCAAGGTCGAGTGAACAAGCACCGAGACCTAATAGAGACAGCGAAAGGAGTGCTGTATAAATATTGTTTCGTTTCATATCATTTTTTCTTTTTATGTCTTCTTGAATACAGACGGTTTCCCTATTCCGGCTAATCAGAATTTGATGTCAACGCCAAAAGTGAAGGCTTTCGTCTGGGGATAATTGTTTGCCGCACCCAGAGATACCCCATCTGTTGCTGATGCGTTATAGTTGACTTCGGGGTCATAGCCATCCCAAAAGTCAGTAAAAGTCAAGAGATTCTCAGCATTGGCATAAATGTAGGCAGACTTCAGTCCGATGGCTTTCATCCATTTGGAGGGCAGGTCGTAACCCAGCTGCAGGTTCTTCAGACGCAGGTAAGCGGCACTCTTCATCCAGAAGGATGATGTATAGGTGTTGTTACTGCTCTTATAAGAGAGGCGAGGCGTGGATGCATCATGATTCTGCTCCGTCCAATAGTCAAGGTGTTCCTTGCGGTAGGTTCCTCCCTGATAGCAAGGCATCACATAGTAGGAATTGAGATAACCGTCGGCCTTGCCAACTCCTTGCAAGAAAGCCGAAAGACGAATTCCTTTGTATCCCACTCCTAAATTAAAGCTATAACTATAGCGTGGAACTGTACTTCCGATAATCGTCTTGTCATCTGTAGTAATTTTGTTGTCTCCGCTGACATTCCGGTATTTCAGGTCACCGGGATATACGGTTGTACCGAATTGGGGACAGTTGGCATTGATTTCGTCCGCTTCTTCTTGTGAATTGATGAAACCGTCGCATATCAATCCGTAAATGGAGTTAATGGAAGACCCCTCTTGGTTACGAATATCACCGCTTGTGCTGCTTGTGCCCCGCATGTCGGTGATGGTGTTTTTCACGTCGCTCAGCGTAAGGGCGGCATCCAGCGAAAAGTCCCTCGTCAGCTTCTTGCTGTAGCCTACGCTTAGCTCCCATCCCTGGTTTCTTACCTTGCCGGCATTCTGGAAGGGAGCACCCATACCAATGTGGTTGGGGATGTCCAGCTTCATCAGGATACCATCCGTTATCTTCCTATACCAGTCGGCAGTGATGTTGATACAGCCGAACAGTGAAAGATCTATGCCTAAGTCAGTCATGGTAGAAGTCTCCCATGTAAGGTCCCTATTGGAGAGCGAGGTAACAGCAGAGGTCGTGTAAAGATTACCTCCCATAGATATAGAGCCCGTAGAGAGTTGCTGAGTAGTGGGATAATAGGAACTTCCGATATTCTGGTTGCCCAGTTTGCCCCAAGAGGCACGTAATTTCAGATTATCCACTCTATCGCGTATAGATTCCATAAAGGGTTCCTCGCTGATGCGCCATGCTGCAGAGAATGAAGGGAACACGCCATATCGGTTACCCTCTGCAAATCTGGAAGAACCGTCGGTACGGATATTGGCCTCCACAAGGTAGCGTTCCTTGTAGTTGTAATTCAAGCGGCCAAAGAAGGAGTTGATGGCCCATTGGTACTCCCCTCCTCCATTGTTCATGTTCTCAATGTTACCGGCATCAATTTGGTCATATTGAGGGAAGTTGAATACTTGACGATAGGCAGAAAGAGTCTTTTCTGTATAGGTCTGACACTCCATACCTGCCATTACTTTGAAGTAGTGGTCATCCAGCTGTTTCTCATAGTTGGTCAGTGCCTGTGTGTTCCAGTAGAAGTAACGGTAGGCCGATTCTGTAAGCGAGTTGTAGGTTTCGCCGCTCTTGAAGCTGGTAGTACCTTCCGGGTCACCATACGTGGTGACAGAATTCTTATAGTTATGGTTATTCTTGGTGATATAACGTGGAGTGGCTTGAACTGACACATTCCATCCATCGAGAATCTTATAGGTCAGAGCCATCGCCATGGTAGCACGGATAACATTGTTTTTCACAATACCGCCTTCACGCAACAACAGCACGGGGTTATTGCCCATCAGACCATTTGCCCCATTATAAAGACCAGTAGTAAATTGATTGACAATGTTCGGGGTTCGGGTGTTCATATAATTGAAGGCATGTCCTTCGTAGGGAGAACTATTTTTATTGGCATTGTTTACTTGTATGTCAAACTTCATGTCCAGACGGTCGCTAAGCTTGATGTCCATATTGTTGCGTACAGAGATTTTACGGTAAGAGGAATTGACCACTATACCCGTCTGGTCCAGATACCCTATAGAAGTAAGTGTCTTGATACGTTCTGATGAAGAAGTCAGAGTAAGCGTATGCCCATGGTTGAATCCGTTTTCTGTAAGAATCAAGTCCTGCCAGTCTGTATTATCATAGATGTCCGGGTCAGTAGCCATGCCAGCCACATATTCCCTTATATATTCATCACTATAGGGCAGGTCGGATCCGTCGTTACCTGCTGCCACATTTTCCAATTGCATATATTCCAATGCATCCACTTTTTGAGGAAGCATCGTTGCGCCTTGGAATCCAAAATATCCTTTATAGGATATGCTGAACTTGTCTTGACTGCCACCCCGTTTGGTAGTCACCAGAATGACACCATTGGCAGCACGTGAACCATAGATGGATGCAGATGCAGCATCTTTCAAGACGGACACTGACTCGATGATGTTAGGATCCACTTCATCTATGGTTCCTTCTACGCCATCGACCAACACCAACGGGGCGGCACTATCACCACCGAAGGTTCCGATACCACGTATACGTATATGACCGCCATTGCCGCCTGGCTCACCGCTCTGTGTAGTGACAGTTACACCTGCAGCCATGCCTTGCAGAGCCGAAGATACGTTTGATACTCGACGGCTTGCAAGCTTCTCGCTGTTAAGCGAAGAAACCGAGCCTGACAGATTAACCTTCTTGTTAGTGCTATAACCTACCACTACCACGTCGTTAAGCAATTGTGAGTCTTCATCCAGTACCACATGAATGAAGTTCTCCCCTGCAGTCTTCAGCTTGAGGGTACGGAAGCCGATGTAGGATACGATGAGTTCCGCGTCTTCGATGGTTTCAAAATTGAAGTTGCCGTCCACATCGGTAATGGTTTTCTCGGGAGAATGGGTCACTTGAATTGTAGCACCGGGAAGTGGATTATTGAACCGGTCCACCACTTTACCTTTGACGGGTTTCAGTGAAGCTGCGACTACATTCAACGAAACAAGCAGCCCACAGACACACACAAAGGATTTAATCATTCTTGTTTTCATTAGTTTCTATGATGATTTTAATTTCGGCTGCAAAAGAATGGATGCTGTATTACAGACTTGTGTCACTTCTGTGATTTTGATATGACACCGGATGAGAGCCCGACATATGTAACTTGAACGTAACCCCATAGAAACGACGAAGTAATTTCACTCACCTATTTTTGCTCTCAATTCAAACAACAAATAATTGAAAGAGAAAAGCAATGAACAAAAAGAACATTTTTTACGCCGCATTGCTGCTTATGGCAATAGGGGCAGAAGCTAAAGAGATTAAAGGCAAAGTCATGGCCGACGGCAAGGGGCTGGCCAAAGTTGTAGTAACCGATGGCACCGCATTCGCTCTTACCAGTGAAGACGGAAGCTATATGATTGATGCTGATGAGAAGGCCCACTTTATCTATGTAGTGACACCTTCAGGCTATATGGCTCCTTGCAACGGGGGTACTCCCGTCTTCTATAAGACTCTGAACGAGAACAGCCACGATTTCCAGCTCCATCGCTGGGGAACAGTAGGAGGCAAATACGCCATGATGGCAGCAGCCGATACACAACCGCGCGGAGAGAACGCATTCCATCGGCTTGAAACGGAAGCTTTCCCCGACCTCAAGCAAGTGGGCTTTGAATATATGAGCCAGAATATTCCTGCTTTCGCCATCTTCTTGGGCGACATCTTATGGGATAACCTGGAAATGTTTCCCCACATCAAGCAAGAGATAGCAAAGATCCAAATTCCCATCTATCCGGTTATCGGCAACCACGACCACGACAAGGAGGTGAGCGACGATGATGCCAGTGCACATCTTTATCGGCATTTCTTTGGACCCACTTACTATGCGTTCAATGCTGGAAAAGACTATTATATCGTTTTGGACAATATCCTTTATAAAGGAAACAAGAAGTATGAGGTGGGGCTCAATGATCAGCAGCTCAATTGGGTGAAGAGCTATCTGCAGTACGTCCCCAAAGGGGCTCATCTGTTTGTTTGCATGCATGCTCCGGCATACTTCTATAACGAGAACTACAAGTTGGGACGCGTAGCCGAGTTACTCGACCTTTTCGAGGGTTATAAGGTAGATATTCTCAGTGGTCACACTCATGTACAATGCAACACACAAATCAGAAACAACATTCGTGAGTACAATATCGCCTCCATCGGAGGCGCGTGGTGGTTATGGGACGGCATCTATAGCAAAGACGGTACCCCTATTGGCTACCAAGTATTCGAATCCGGCAAGAACGGAATTGCAAATTATTTCAAGTCATTAGGACATGACCGTGACTATCAGTTCCGTTACTATCCCGTGGGTACAGTACCCGGCCATGAAGACGAACTCTGCGTCAAGGTATGGAATTGGGATAACCGCTGGAAAGTGGAATACTACGAAGACGGGAAGTTGAAAGGCGAAATGAAGCAGTATAAAGGCATGGATCCTGATTATGATTTCTTCCTGCAGCGCAAAGCTGTCACAGAGGGAAAGGATATGAAGGAACGTGGTCGCCAAGCTAACAAGAATGCTTATTTCTTTTTTTCTACAAAACCGAGCGATAAAGCAAAGAAAATAAAAATCGTGGTGACTGACGCCAACGGGAAAAGCTACGAGCAGTCTTTGGAACATTAAGTAAACAGACAGATAGTAATCGGTACCTGATTATGAGCCATTCCCTGCTCCTCGTTATTCAGCTATCGGTTATTATTCGTACCTTTACCCGAAAAAGGAATGCCACATGATACCCAAGACCCTCATTACCTACATCGAGACAGCAATCATTCCCCGGTACAAGGAGTTTGACAAGGCACACAACCTCTCACACGTCCGCACCGTCATCGAAGAAAGCCTTGCCCTCGCCCGGCAATATCCCGAAGCGGACGAACGCCTGGCATACGTCATTGCCGCCTACCATGACACGGGACTGTGCCGCGACCGCGCCACCCACCACCTTGTCTCCGGCGAGATACTGATGGCGGACTCCACCCTGCGGCAATGGTTCTCCGACACGGAAATCCTCCTCATGAAAGAAGCCGTAGAGGACCACCGGGCCTCTACAGACCACGAACCTCGTAGCATCTACGGCAAGATTGTTGCCGAAGCAGACCGTATCATCGATCCGGACATCACCCTGCGCCGCACCGTGCAGTACGGATTGAAACAGAATCCTGCCGCCGACAAGGAGTGGCACTACCAGCGGTTCCATCAGCATCTCATGGCAAAATATGCACCCGGCGGTTATCTGAAGCTCTGGTTTCCCGAGGGCAAGAATGCGGAACAGCTGAAGAAGCTCCAAGCCATTATCGCAGACGAAGGACAGCTGCGGCAAGTTTTCAACCGAATATTCGAGGAGGAAAAGTAATAGCGGTATCAATGAAGCATATGCCCCATTTCATTTCCGACTATGGAAACGATTTGTTTCCTATAATGGAACAGAGTGTTCTCTATAAGGAAACAAAGTGTTTCCTATAACGGAACAAATCGTTTTATCCCGTCGAAACAAGTCGTTTCATACAAGAGAAACAATCTGTTCCGACGGGGTGTAACAAAGTGTTCAGTACTGTGAACTAATACAATAGCTCTATTTAGAAGGTCTCACAAGATAAGTATCCGCCTCCATAAATATAAAGACTTATAGGCGTGCCAACATGAGGAAATCATAAAACTCACAGATGGACTGGCCTTCGGTCTCTGATTCGAAGACAAAGAAGAGCGGCTGCTTTCCCTTATGCAGCTTTGCCGGAATAGAGAGCGAAGCATAGAACTCCCTGCAAGTGCTGCCAGCCTTCACATTCACAAGTCCTATCTCTACACCGCCTTTTGTTGTCCAAGGGCTACCCAGCATGATGCGGATGCGCCCGTCGGTATCTTCAGCCTTCAACCTTAACTGCATCTGCAAAGACTTATCTCGCGGAACGGCATTCATATTCAAGTATTTATATCCTACAATCGACCCACTTGTGTTATTCACCACCGGAGCGAACGGGATTTTGTGGTTGTTATCGCCGGCATAGGGATTATTATCCCGGTACACAGGCCGGATATAAGACCCCGTATACACATAATGGGGATAGACCTCTTTGATTCCTCCGGGATTGGTGTGCCAACAAGCCAGCCCGGCCGAGATGCGCTGCATAGGATTGAGCCCTTCAAGAAGGAAGCCTTCAGAATTGAACTCTCCGCGTGAAATCACGACTTTCCCGCCTTTTCCTTTTTCCACCTTTACATCAATGGCCGACACCATAGCTTGGCGTGCATAGCAATCGGTACCTATCTGGCGATGATAGAACACGTACCATTGCCCTCCTATCTTGCAGATACTGCCATGCGTATTTCCACCGGGCATGGCCGAAGCTATCACATTGCCTTTTTCATCATATTCGCGCGCACGGGCATCGATGATTGTTCCGCCATAGGTCCAGGGACCCAGAGGATGCTCGCTGTAGGCATAGGCCAACGTATAGTTGCTTGCATTGGGCAGACCATCTTCACCCTCAGCGGTAGTACGGCTATAGATAAACACATACTTATCCTCAATCTTGCGGATGGAGGATGCCTCAAAGAAGCGGAATATACCTTCCTGCCGATAGCCTGAAATCATGTTCTCCACCACTTCGGTACCCGGCTTTACCGTGCACATAGTAGTGGGGTCCAACTCCGCGCCATGCGAAATGCCAAATCCCCAATAACCATACACACGTCCATCATCATCGACAAACACTGCGGGGTCGAATCCCAAACAACCGAAAGTCTCGCGAGGACGCTCCTTATGCCAGTTGCATACCGTAAACGGGCCATCGGGACGGTCGCTTTTGGCAATCATGGAATTGCGCCCACCACCTTGATTATTCGGAAAGAGGTAGTAAGTTTTCTTACCATCGGCATCGGTAGTTACTGTCACGTCAGGGGCAAAAAGCACGTCGTCGGTTCCATCAGCATTCAGTTTATACAGTTCGGGCGACTCATTGACTTTAAATATCACGCCGTCATATCTCCAACGGGTCAGGTCCTCTACGGGTGCCGACCACACCACCTGGTCACGTCCGCAATACATCCACTTGAGATTATCGTGCGAACCATAAATATAAAGACGGTACTTGCCGGGACAGTCAGGATCCTCAAACACATAGGGCTCACCATCAGGAATAAATTCCCAAAGCGGCAGATAAGGATTCTGTGCAGATAATGTAAAAGACAGACCGATGAGACATGAGAAAATCATCAGAATTTTTCTTACTTTGTTTTTCATAATCGCATTGATTTATAGAATGATACTTAAATTTATAATTGCGACAAAACTATCAATTTATCATTTTACTCTCGTGCTTTTAATGCAAATTAACATACCCACTTTCCCCGGTAAGTACTATCTTTGCTTAAAAAAGTGAAGATAGGCTGCACCTCAGCATAAAAAATGAACGCGTTCATTTCATTCTGCCTTCGGTTTGCACTATCTTTGCATCCAATTAACTGAACAATAACTAAAAAACAAGATAACACTATGGCATTAAAAGCTGGTATCGTGGGCCTTCCCAACGTAGGAAAATCCACTCTTTTCAACTGCTTGAGCAGCGCAAAGGCACAAGCGGCAAACTTCCCGTTCTGTACAATCGACGCCCAAATGGGGCAAGTGTCCGTACCCGACGAACGACTGACGAAGCTCGCCGAGCTGGTTCACCCGGGGCGTATCGTCCCCGCCGTGTGCGACATTGTCGACATTGCCGGACTGGTGAAAGGCGCCAGCAAAGGTGAAGGACTCGGCAACCAGTTCCTGGGCAACATCCGCGAGTGCGACGCCATCATCCACGTGCTGCGCTGCTTCGACAATGGCAACATCGTCCACGTGGACGGCTCGGTGAACCCCGTACGCGACAAGGAAATCATCGACACAGAGCTGCAACTGAAAGACCTCGAAACCGTGGAAAACCGCATCAAGCGCGTAGAGAAAATAGCCAAGGTGGGTGGCGACAAGGCTGCAAAGATAGAGTACGAACTCCTGCTCCGCTACAAGGATGCCCTGGAACAAGGACAAAGCGCCCGCACCGTCATCCCGCAGAACGACGACGAGGAACAATGCGCCAAGCAGATGTTCCTGCTTACTACCAAGCCCGTGCTCTATGTCTGCAACGTGGATGATGTCAGCGCCGCCGGCGGCAACCAGTACGTAGAGCAGGTGCGCGAAGCCATCAAGGGCGAGGATGCCGAACTTATCATCATCTCCGCCCAGACCGAGGCCGACATTGCCGAACTGGAGACATACGAGGAAAAACAGATGTTCCTCGAAGACCTGGGACTGAAAGAGAGCGGTTGCAACCGTTTGATTAAAGCTATCTACAGCCTGCTGAACCTCGAAACCTTCATCACTGCCGGAGAGATGGAAGTAAAGGCATGGACCTATCGCAAGGGATGGAAAGCACCGCAATGCGCCGGCGTTATCCATACGGATTTCGAGAAAGGGTTTATCCGGGCAGAGGTCATCAAGTATGAGGATTATATCAAGTATGGCAGCGAAGCAGCCGTGCGCGAAGCCGGAAAGTTGGGTGTGGAAGGCAAGGAGTATGTGGTGCAGGATGGGGACATCATGCACTTCAGGTTCAATGTGTAATGATATTCATTCCAGATGGCAATGTACTTTCTTTGTACATTGCCATTTTCTAATAAACTCCATACAATAACAATATGAAACAGATTATCTTCCTTTTATTCTTATTGTCCTGTACTGCCGTTTATGCACAACAGCAAGACTCAGTAACCATTCACGGACGGGTGACTGATTACAACGGACAGCCGATAGACAGTGCCAGCGTCTGGTGGCAAAACCCGCAGTTCAATGACATCATAGAAGCCATAACCGACAAAGACGGGCATTACACGGCCCGTATACCCAAAGGAAAATATCAAAGTGCAGCCTCTATTTATCTGCCCTCCTATGCGCACATTGCCATGAAAAGCGGGCTGCCCGAGACTGAACACCGCCTGGAGTTCTGGGCCTGGGATTTCATCGCCGACCGCGACACTACACTCGACATACGTTATCATCGTATGGAAGCTTATGGCCTGCGTGCTTTCCGCATCCCCGGAGCCATGCCTACTTATCAGATATACGTCCGTCCCATGAGCTTGACACGTACCTACCAATGGATGAAAGAAACAAAGCCCGAGTCATTGGTACACGGTGAAAACCTGAGTGACATTGAGCAACAAGAACAAAACGAAGAAGCCAAAGAATGCCAGATGGCTCCCCGCCCCGGGCAACTGAAAGTCACCGTCTGGATAGACGGCGAGAAAGTCCCCGTGCTGATGAAGCAGGAAATAAAAGAATATTTCGACAGCAACGAATATGGCAACGCCTATCTATTGACAGTAGACATGCCCAAGCATCCCAGAAAAGACCTTCCCTACCGTATCTTCAAAGTAGAGCTGGAAGACATGGAGAACGGTGACCGGGGCGAAGGGCTTTACTATATGGAAAAGGAAAACTACGTTCAATAAACCATACACAACAAATGGCAAACAGTAATCTGAAATACCTCATAGCAGGTACCGGCGGCGTAGGCGGAAGCATCGCCGCCTTTCTTTCATTATCCGGCAAAGACGTCACTTGCATTGCACGCGGCGAACACCTTGCCGCCATACGCGGGAACGGTCTGCAACTGCACTCCGATTTGAAAGGTGAACATTGTCTGAAAGTGGCGACATTTACCGCAGAAGAATTCCAAGGCAAAGCGGATGTTATCTTCGTCTGCGTCAAAGGTTATTCCGTAGACTCCATTACGGAACTCATCAAACGTGCCTCACACGAGCGTACAGTGGTAATCCCCATCCTGAATGTTTACGGAACCGGTCCCCGTATCCAACGGTTGGTCCCCGGCGTCACAGTGCTCGACGGCTGCATCTACATCGTAGGATTCGTATCCGGACGGGGAGAAATCACGCAGATGGGAAAGATTTTCCGGCTCGTCTACGGAGCACACCGCGGCACGATTGTTTCCCGTGAAACATTGGAAGCCGTGCAACGCGATTTGCAGGAAAGCGGCATCAAAGCCGAAATCTCCGACGACATCAACCGGGACACATTCGTCAAGTGGTCCTTCATTTCTGCTATGGCCGTCACCGGAGCCTATTACGACGTACCTATGGGCGAAGTCCAGAAACCGGGCAAAGTGCGCGACACCTTTATCGGACTGTCACAAGAGAGTGCAGCTTTGGGCAGGAAGTTGGGTATAGAATTTAAGGAAGACATCGTGCAGTATAACCTCAAAGTAATAGACAAACTCGCCCCCGAAAGTACCGCCTCCATGCAGAAAGATATGGCCAAAGGGCATCAGAGCGAAGTACAAGGCTTGTTGTTCGACATGATTACGGCTGCAGAGGCACAAGGGATTGAGGTGCCGACGTATAGGATGGTGGCGGAGAAATTCAAATAAACTGCCACAATGAACTGCCAAACGAGATAATTTCATACCTTTGTCCCGAACAACCCCGTAATTCAGTAATTTAATTCTTCATAAATATGCTATCACTACTCACCATCAACTGGAACCCCGACCCCGAACTATTCAACTTCTTCGGCATATCCATCCGCTACTACGGTTTGTTATGGATTATCGGCCTCGCTTTTGCCTACCTTATCGTGCAACACCAGTACCGCGACCGCAAAATAGACGAAAAGAAATTCGAACCTCTTTTCTTCTATTGCTTCTTCGGCATACTGATAGGCGCACGACTGGGCCACTGCATATTTTACGACTGGGCCTACTACCAAGACCACTTCGTTGAAATGATTCTCCCCATCAAGCAGACCGCCGCAGGATGGAAAATGACGGGTTACACCGGCCTTGCCAGCCACGGCGGCACGCTGGGCCTGATTATCGCCCTCTGGATGTACTGCCGCAAGACGAAGATGCACTACATGGACGTGCTCGACATGATAGCCGTTGCCACTCCCATCACCGCCTGCTGCATCCGCCTTGCCAACCTGATGAATTCCGAAATCATCGGCAAACCGACCGACGTGCCCTGGGCATTCATCTTCGAACGGGAAGACATGTTGCCCCGCCATCCGGCACAGCTCTACGAAGCCATCGCCTACTTCATTTTCTTCCTGGGGATGGTCTGGCTATACAAACGCGGGCAGAAGAAACAAGAGAGCAAACTTGAAACAGATTTCAGCACCACCAAGCGGAAATCAACCACCGTGCAGGCCGAAGCCTCCCTGCCCTATCACCGCGGTTTCTTCTTCGGACTCTGCCTGACGGAGATTTTCACCTTCCGTTTCTTCATCGAGTTCCTGAAAGAAAACCAGGTGAACTTTGAGGACAACATGACGCTGAACATGGGCCAGTGGCTCAGTATCCCGTTTGTGATTATCGGGGTGTATTTCATGTGTTTCTACGGGAAGAAGAAATGAAACACGGCCCCTTCTTCTATGCGCTCTACACCGGAGTGGCATGCATCATTATCATGGTGCTGCTACAGCCCTTCGGCATAGACCGGGTGGAGCACTACAAGTACCCCATCATCGTGGGCTATGCCGTATTGTCTGCCATCACCTATCTGCTGGCGAGCTTGCTGACAACCTACGCGCTGCGAATGCCGCGACGGGAAGAATGGGACTTCAAACGCAACATTGCCGTCGGACTGCTTATCTGCCCCATTATGGGAGCTTTCATCTGTTGCTATTCTGCATGGGCCTACGCCGGAGACATCCGGCAAGGCTGGTTTTATCCCGACGGACGTTTCACGCTGAAAGCGTTCTGGATAAACAGCGGATATACACTCATCATCTCTTTCTTCCTCACTTTGTTCAGCTACTATATGGAACACAGCCGCCAGCTTGCCAAGCGCCTGCAGGAGGTAATGGAACTGAACGAGGCA
>ERZ791731.785-NODE-785-length-14803-cov-2.70321_pt1 | contig 14803 bp, 5 predicted proteins | sample MGYA00509954_ERZ791731 | MGnify/ENA primary metagenome ERZ791731 (study PRJEB30046, sample SAMN00715134) | human gut metagenome | study: EMG produced TPA metagenomics assembly of the A metagenome-wide association study of gut microbiota in type 2...
TTCCACGGGGCCCCGCCAAACAGGAATTTACAACCGCCGCTATTACGAAGAAGTTGTCCGTAAATCCATCGGCCCGGCAGGGATCGCGCTGATGGATGTGGACGATTTCAAAATCTGCAACGATACCTATGGGCATTACGCCGGAGATATGGCACTGAAAACGGTGGCAAACACCATCCAGTCCTGCATCCGGGAGTCGGACCTGCTCATCCGCTATGGCGGAGACGAATTTCTGCTGGTGTTATCCGGCATTCCGGGAGACTTTTTGCAGACCAAACTGGAACAGATCCGCACCGCCGCGCAGATGGCATCTGTACCCGGCTATTCGCATTTCCGTATCTCGCTGAGCATTGGCGGAACGATACAGTCCCTCGCCGACCCTATGGAAAACATCGTTCGCCGGGCAGATTGGCTGATGTATCAGGCAAAGTGCCGCAAGAATGCCGTCATGGTGGAGGTTCCGGGGCATGGCCTGGCGGCTTTGGAAAAACTTTTGCAGAACAAGTCACAGATCTTACTTGTGGATGACTCCGCAATGAACCGCATGATGCTGAGAGAGATCCTGGGGGATAGTTACCATGTCCTGGAAGCAGAAAACGGACGGGAATGCATGGAAAAATTGCAGGCAGAAGCCGAAAACATTGCACTGGTGCTGCTGGACATCAATATGCCCGTTATGGACGGCTTTGAAGTGCTGAAAGCCATGAATGCCAACCACACCATCGAGGATATCCCGGTCATTATGATCTCCAGCGAGGACTCTGATGCGACGATCCGGCGTTCCTATGAGCTGGGCGCAAGTGATTATGTCAATCGCCCCTTCGATGCTCATATCGTGTACCGCCGTGTGACCAACACCATCAAGCTGTACGCCAAGCAGCGGCGGCTGGTGCAGATGGTCTCTGAGCAGATCCGCGCCCGTGAAAATAATACGGATACGCTGGTAGGTGTACTGAGTCATATCGTAGAATTCCGCAACGGCGAAAGCGGCGCCCATGTGCGGCACATCCGTATCATCACCGAGCTGCTGCTCCACCGTCTATTGGAGATCAGCAACAACTACTCGATTTCTGCAGAACAGCAGGATCTGATTCCGCTGGCCTCTACCCTGCACGACATCGGCAAAATCGGGATTGACGAAAAGATCCTTAATAAGCCCGGCAGGCTGACCCCGGAGGAATTCGAGGTCATGAAGACCCACAGTATGCTGGGAGCCCAGATGCTGCATGATCTGGATAATTTTGCAGAGCAGCCGCTGCTGCAAACGGCCTACGAGATCGCCCGCTGGCACCACGAACGCTGGGATGGGCGCGGCTACCCGGATGGACTGAAGGGCAATGAGATCCCCATCAGCGCACAACTGGTCTCGCTGGCTGATGTGTACGATGCACTGACCAGCGAACGCTGCTACAAAAAAGCCTTCTCCCATGAAAAAGCCGTGCAGATGATCCTGAACGGCGAGTGCGGAGCGTTCAACCCGCTGCTGCTGCAGTGCCTGACAGATATTCAGGCTGACCTGAAAGAAGAATTACAGCAGCGCAACTGAGCAATGGATGCAATAAAACAGGAGAACAAAAAGCCCAAATGAAACACAGAATCTCACGCCGTGCATTTCTGCGCGGCTGCACGCTGCTGGCGGCATCTGCTGCCGTCGGCAGTCTGACTTCCTGCGGCGGAACGAACGCGAAGGACAGCAGTCTTCCGCAGATCATTGTGGGAAGTGATACCTATCCGCCCTATATTTATCTGAACAATGACGGCGTCCCCGCCGGGATCGACGTGGAGATCGCCACCGAAGCGTTCCGCCGCATGGGATATGCTGCCCGGTTTGAACCGATCGATTGGGAGCAAAAAACAGATCTGGTGGAAAGCGGTACCATCGACTGCATCTGGGGCTGCTTTTCCATGGATGGGCGCGAGGAGGTATACCGCTGGGCGGGACCCTACATGGTGAGCCGTCAGGTGGCTGCGGTGGATGCCGACAGCAGCATCCGGACACTCGGCGACCTTGCCGGAAAGACCATCGCCGTGCAGAGCACCAGCAAGCCGGAGGAGATCTTTCTCAGCGGCTCCGACCCGCGCATCCCACAAGCGGTCGATGTGTTCAGCACCGAAGACCGCAGCGTGCAGTATGCGATGCTGGCCTGCGGCTATGTGGATGCCATCGTTGCCCATGAGACGGCCATCCTGCAATACATGAAGGACAATTCCGTGGAGTTCCGCATCCTCGAAGAACCGCTGCTGATCACCGGGCTGGGCATCGCCTTTGCCAAAAACGACAGCCGCGGGCTGGACACCCAGCTGAACGCTGTTCTTGCGCAGATGCGCACAGACGGCACACTGGAGCAAATCCTTTGCAAGTATCTTGAACATGCTTCACAGTATCTGGAGGTGGACACCATTGGCACATAAAAACAAACCCATCTCAGATACATGGAGATGGGGGCTCTATCTGGTCATCGGCGTGCTTTTTATGGCCGGCGTCGTTTTTTTCTCGAGTTGGCAGGCACTGCGCGCAACGGAGGCTCGTTTCTGCCAGACCCTTGATTTTGTCAAATCCCAGTCCACCAGCTTTGAAAAGCACAACGATACGGTCGTGGCCAAAGCGCTCCGCCGCGCGGCGGTATCGGTGCATCAGCTGGCACAGGCCCCTGCGCTCGACCTTTCCGACCCGCAATGCCTGAACAGGCAGGCAGAGCTGCTCTGGCTCACAGGTATTTCGGTTCTGGCCCCGGACGGTACGCTCCTGTGCGAATCCACAACGAACGGCATCGGCTATGCCCAGTTTGGAGAACAGCTCAAAAATGATGCCGTTCTGGACGTTTTCTCTTACCCGCAAAAGACCTACCTGAAGCGGGTCCTGCTGGAGGATGGGTCTGCCGTGGATGTTGCGGCACACCGGGCAGAAAGCAAAGAGGTGATCCTGCTTGCCTACCGCTATACCCCGGCAGAATTTGTAGAGGGAACGGCTTTGTCCATTCAGAGTGTACTGGACGGCTACTCGGTTGAGACCAGCGGCACATTGTTCATCGTGCAGAACAATCAGGTCATTGCCTCTAACCGCCCGGAACTCATCGGGCAGAATGCTGCGGACAGTCCGCCAGTGCAGGAGATCCGCAAAGCCGGGGCGGCCGAAACGCTGACCCATACCCACGATCGGAACGGCTCCGGCTGCTATGTTGGAATGTACTGCCACGGAAGGTCTTTCGATCTCTACGCGTATACGGATGAAAAATCCGTCTTCCGTGAATCGTTTCCGTTGATTTTGATGGCGCTGGCCGGTTACATCCTGCTTGTAATGGTCCTTCGGGTGCTGCGCAGACGCTCCATGCAGGAGATGGAGCAGCAGAAGAAAGAGCAGGAGAAGAAGTATCAGGCTCAGCTGGAGGAACAGAACCGCAAACTGGAGATCGCACTCCAGCACGAGGGTGCGGCAAACCGTGCCAAGCGGGAGTTCCTGTTCAATATGAGCCACGATATTCGCACCCCCATGAACGCCATCATCGGCTTCACCTCGCTGGCTGCGACCCATATTGATAATAAGGAACAGGTGCTGGACTACCTGAAAAAGATCTCTATCTCCAGCCATCATCTGCTTTCCCTCATCAATGATGTGCTGGATATGAGCCGCATCGAGAGCGGAAAAGTAAAAATTGAAGAAAAAGCGGTGCATCTGCCGGACCTCGTCCACGATGTGCGCTCCATCATCCAACCCGATGTTTCGGCAAAGCGGCTGTCGCTTTTCATCGATACCATGGACGTGGAGAACGAGGACATCATCACCGACCCGCTGCGGCTGAACCAGATCTTGCTGAACATTTTGTCCAACGCCATCAAGTTCACTCCCACAGGCGGTACGATCAGCATCCGCATTGCCCAGAAGAACGGTGCGCCCAAGGGCCGTGGCTGCTATGAGTTCCGCATCAAGGACAATGGCATTGGTATGAGCGAAGAGTTCCAGAAGCACATCTTTGAGGCGTTCAGCCGGGAGGAAAGCTCCACCGTCAGCGGCATTCAGGGTACCGGCCTGGGTATGTCCATCACCAAGAACATCGTGGATATGATGGGCGGCACCATCGCGATCGAAAGTGAACCGGGCAAGGGCAGCGAATTCATCGTAGATCTCTGCTTCGCACTCAGCGGACAAAGGGTGGAGCCCAAGCAGCTCCCGCAGTTGGAAGGGCTGCGCGCATTGGTAGCAGACGACGATACCGACACCTGCCTGAGCGTCAGCACCATGCTGTCCAAGATCGGGATGCGGCCGGAATGGACGATCTCCGGCCGGGAAGCGGTGATCCGCACCCGATACGCCATGGAGCAGGGCGACGAATTCAGCGTCTACATCATCGACTGGCTCATCCCCGATATGAACGGCATCGAGGTCGTGCGGCAGATCCGCAAGGTGATCGGGAAAAGCTGCCCTATCATCATTCTGACGGCCTACGATTGGACGGATATTGAAGAGGAAGCCCGCGCTGCCGGAGTGACCGCCTTCTGCGAAAAGCCGCTGTTCCTTTCCGAACTGCGCAGAGTGCTGGCAGAACCGTACGGTGCAGAGCCTGCCTGTAAGCCAGCGCAGCCAGATGCCGCCGAGCTCAAGGGAAAGAAGCTTTTGCTGGTGGAGGACAATGCCTTGAACCGCGAGCTCGCACTGGAGATCCTGAAGGAAGCGGGCTTTGCGGTAGACACTGCTGAGGATGGCGAGATCGCTGTCCAGAAGATGAAGCAGGCGGCCCCCGGGCAGTACGATTTGATCTTAATGGACATCCAGATGCCCAAGATGGACGGTTACGAGGCAACGCGGCAGATCCGCGCTCTGCCGGATGCTGCAAAGGCAGACATTCCCATCTTTGCAATGACGGCAAATGCCTTTGAAGAAGACCGTCAGAGTGCATTGAAGGCCGGTATGAACGGCCACATTGCAAAGCCGCTGGATATTCCGCATCTGCTGCAGGTCCTCGCAGATGTACTGAAATCATAACGGCTGCCAGCCAACAAAAGCAAAAGCACCCGCAGCATTCGCTTCCAGAGGTCAAGAGCCTCTGCGAAGCCTGCTGCGGGTGCTTTATTTATTTTTTGTCTGACAGGCGTTTGGCTTACAGGATCTTGTGCAGCTCCTGCACAAGGTCGCCGATCACGATGGGCTTGGACAAAAAGCCGTTCATGCCGCTTTCCAATGCGTTGCGGCGATCCTCGTCGAAGGCGTTGGCGGTCATGGCAAGGATCGGGAGTTTTGCCCGGGCAGGGTCATCCAGTGCGCGGATCTTCCGGGTGGCGGTGTAGCCGTCCATCACCGGCATCTGCACATCCATCAGCACCAGATCATAGCTGCCCGGCGCTGCGGTGCTCACCTTTTCCACCGCCACTTCACCGTTTTCCGCCGTATCGACCCGGAAGCCGTACTCGCGCAGGATCTCCTGCGCGATCTCGCGGTTCAGCTCGTTGTCCTCTACCAGCAGGATATGTCTGTCCTTGAAGTCGGCGTTCTTTTCCGGCAGAATCTCCTGCGACGCATCTGTCAGCTTCTGGCCGAGGGCGCTCATCAGGGTCTCGCGCAGGTCAGACATGAACATGGGCTTGGAGCAGAAGGCGGTCACACCGGCGGCCTTTGCCTCTACCTCAATGTCAGACCAGTCGTAGGCCGTCAGGATGATGATGGGGGTATCGTCGTTCAGGCTGCGTATCTGGCGGGTGACCTCGATGCCGTTCATATCCGGCAGACGCCAGTCGATGATATAGGCGTGGTAGACATCGCTCATCTCGATGGACTGCCGCGCGCGCAGCACCGCTTCCTTGCCGGAAAGGGTCCATTCCGCGCGCATTCCCACCTTGACCAGCATCTTTGTCACGCTGTCGCAGGTGTTGAAATCGTCGTCCACCACCAGAGCCTTCAGGCCTTCCAGCTCGGTGATCTTTTCCACCGGGCGGTGCTCTGCCTGCACCCGCAGCGGCACACGAATGATAAACTCGCTGCCCTTGCCCTGCGCTGTCTGCACCTCAATGGTGCCGCCCATCATATCCACGATGTTTTTGGTGATGGCCATGCCAAGGCCGGTGCCTTGGATACGGCTGACCGTGGAGGTGCGCTCCCGCTCAAACGGCTCAAAGATTTTTTTGGCAAATTCCGGGCTCATGCCGATGCCGTTGTCCTTGATGCGGAATTCGTACTGCCCGCAGCCGCGCACCTGCCCGGCAAGCTGGCGTACTCGCACCGAGACCGTGCCGCCCGCCGGGGTAAACTTGATGGCGTTGGACAGCAGGTTCAGCAGGATCTGGTTCAGCCGGGTCTTATCGCAGTAGACATCCTCGTCGGTCACATCCATCGCGTCCATATAAAGTTCCAGCTGTTTTGCGTAGATCTGCCCGCTGACAATGGTTTTCAGATCGTGCAGCACATCCGAAAGGTTGACTTCCACCTCTTCCAGATGGATCTTTCCGCTTTCGATGCGGCTCATATCCAGCACATCGTTGATGAGCGAGAGCAGATGGTTGCTGGAAGCAAGGGTCTTGGCCAGATAATCCTTCACCCGCTCCTTGTCGTCGATATTGCTGATCGCCAGTGTGGTAAAGCCGATGATGGCGTTCATGGGGGTGCGGATGTCGTGGGACATATTGGAAAGGAAAGTGCTCTTGGCGCGGTTGGCCGTCTCGGCGGCGGCAACGGCATCCGAAAGCGCCTGATTTACCTGTTTGTCGGCGGTGCGGTCGGACATGACAAGGATGTATTTGGTCCTGCCCTCCACCTCGCTGCCTATGGCGATGTTATGGAACCAGCGGCGCTCTTTGGTTTCCAGATGCTCAAACTCGAGATCCCATTCCCGCTGCTGCCCGCTGAGAAGCCCATCCAGAAAGTTTTCGCCTTGCTCCAGGGCGCCCAGCTTGTCCAGAGCGAAGGCATTTTGCCGGACTTCTCTCCACGGGATGCCCAGCAGACGCTCAATGTTCGGGCTGACATAATCCACCTTGGAGGTCTCTGCGTCCAACATCAGGAAAACGTCGTCAACGTTCAGCGAGAGCTTCTGGAACAATTCATCCCGGTAGGAGATCTCGGTATCCTTCCGGCGCAGGGTCATATGGCTTCTGCGCACAATGAGCAGAATGACCAGCACCGCAAGACCTGCGGCGATGCCCGCTACGATCTGTATCGTATGGAACCACAGCTTATCCAGATTGGCATTGACGATTTTGACCGGGACAAGTCCCAGCATCGTCCAGCTCTGGATCGCCGTGCCCTCGTAGACCAGATAATAACTGGTGCCGCCCAGCTTTACCTTCATGTTTCCGCTGCTGCCCTGTGCAAAGGCATTGGACAGATCCAGGATCTGCGCCTCGGAAAGGTCGGAATGGTCGCGCAGCATCGCAATGAAGTTGTAGACCGTTTCCTTGCGGTTTACGGAATTGTCGATGACCACCCGCCCATCCGGGTAGATGACATAGTTGCTGGCATTGCCCTGAAAGGCAGAATTGTCCAGTAATCTCAGCACCTCATCATTGTAATAGGTGATGGCAACGGCATCGTAGGCAAAACCCCGGTAGCTGCCCTGCGTTTCGGGACAGATGAACGCCAGCATCTGGGTTTTTCCAGGCAGAGCCGTATTCATCACAATATCGTTACCGCTGGCAAGCTCTTCGTCCAGATTTGTCTGCAGGCCAAGGTAGCCCGTTTCCCCGGTCACAGTCATGTAGTTGCCGTCATAGGTAAGAAAGTAGAATTCGGCAAACCCAGCCTTCTGCTGTGCCGCCCTGATATACGCCTGTATTTCGGCCTCATCCGAGGTACTTTCCAGAAAGCCGTTGTACAGATGCAGGTAGGTCAGGTTTTTGCGCACCATCTCTTTCAGCATATTATTGGATTTATGCAGCACCTCTTCCAGATGCGAGGTGCTTTCCTGATAGATTGTCTGGGACACAAACGAGATGTACCGAACGCTGAAACCTGCTATCAGCAAGACCAGAAGAAGAATGGAAGCAACCAGAAGCCACTTTTGCCGGGGATGGCAGTTTCGTTTGGATTCGTGCTTTTCGTCTGCCATCCTGCTCACCTCAACGTAATGTAGTTTTCAGGTTCTGCAAGCGCTGCGCCGCCGCCGGAGACATGATCGCGCCATCTGTTTTTTACCCATGTATCTCCGTCCAAAGGCGTGCCGCTCTCGCTCGCAAGCAGCGCTTCCATCTGTTTTTCCGCTGCCAGACAGGTCACGGTAACGGTGTCGTCGTCCCGGAGCGGCTGTCCGTTCCGGGTGATGCCGGTCAGAGTATAGCTGCCGCTTGCCTCTTTGACCTCCACGGCAATGCCGCTGACCACCGGCAGAGAGCCGCGGTTGAAGGGCACAAACCCTCCCTCGCAGCCCTCCACAAAGGCGCGGACAACTTTCTTCAGCTCTGCGCCGGTCATGGTGCGCTGGCGGGACATCAGACCGTTGGGCATGATCATGGAAGCGGCCATTTTCTTGTTATAATCTGCCTGCAGCACACTGCCGGTAAAGCTGTTTGCGGTGGCAAGCAGCACATCGGTGCCATAAACGCCCCGCAGCGTGTTCGCCATGACGGAGAAGGAGGCGCTGCCGCCGTTTGCGTGGAAGACATTGGAGTAGCTCTTCCCGGAGGTCAGCACGATCTCGTCATCGGCAGGCGTTTCTTCGGCAAGAAGCTGGGCATTGAACGCACGATAAGCCTGCTGTGCCGTGTACTCGCCCGCGATCATTTTGGAGACAACGTCCTTGGAGACGGCAAAGAAATCGTTGGAGGCGATGCGGATATACATGTGGTTTTCTTCCACCACATCGCGCACGTCCTTCATGTACTCGGTCAGGCGCAGGGGGACGTTCTGGCTGTAGCTCAGCACATCCTGCCCGTCAGCAACGATACGGTTCTGCGCCTCCTCGGAGAGCATGACGTTCAGCACTTTCATGGCTTTTTCGCGGCGCGCGGTGTCCTGCTCCAGATCGCGGTTCAACGCCACCTGGAAATACGGAGTGGTCATGATCCACTTTTCGCCGTTCTGGCTGAAGAAGGGCAGGAAGATCGTGTCGATGCCCTCATCCTGAAGCATCTTGACACCGGCAGAGCTGCCAAAGTACATGGCAACTTCTCCGTTCCGGAACATCCCGGTCACATCGTCGTAATTCAACGCAAGATCGTCTGCCGTGAGGTGGGTATCCTGAATGAACTGCGCCATCCGCTCAAACGCCCCCGGCCACACGGTGTCGTCCAGACCCACCCGTGCGGTGCTGGCAGGGTCGCTGTAAGCAGTGCGCCACTTGCGCCCATCAGTCGTGGTAAGCTCGGCAGCGGAAAGCCCCTGCAGCGTTTCCATGCAGGTGTAGTCGTAGGTATAATCGGCGGTAAAGCCGCGGATGCCCACTTTCTCAAACGCCTGACAGGCCGAAACGAAGCTCTCGTAATCGGTGGGCAGAGGAATATCGTACTGCTCAAAAAGGCTGCGGTTGACCACAAAGCCGTGGGCATCGGCGCAGACCGGCAGCCAGTTCACGCTGCCGTCCTCGTTTTTGAAGCTGTTGAGGTAGGTGTTGTACACAGCGCCCGCCTCGTTGGTCAAGGCAAGGTTCATCAGGCTGTCCTTCAAGGGAGCCGCATCGTGCAGCGAGAAGCGGCAGCTGGTGATGATATCCGGCAGACCGCCGTTCTCCTGCAAAAACTTGTAAAAATCCAAATCGTTGTTGCCCACGATGAATTCAATATTTACATCCGGCAGCTGGGACTGGATATATGGCGCATAGGTTTCGTACAGGCTATTCGTCCACAGATACACCTGAATGGTCTGGGCGTCCTCCTTCTTTTCCACACTTTCGGCGTTTTTTGTTCCGCAGCCGGTCAGCATGGAGACCGCCATCACCAGTGCCATAAGCACGGAAAACAGGCGGTGCAATGTTCTTTTGTTCATCAAATCGTTCTCCTCACAGCTCTTGGGCAGCTGCCGTTCTGCACTCCCGAATACCACAAAAAGGCATAGGTACAGCATGACAGAAATATAGGATTATTTTACCACCGCCATGATGGATTTTCAATAAAATTTCATATATTGATTCATAAAAGCAGCGCGTCCGATTTCTTTGCGCCAGTCGATGCAGCTTTTTGTATCAACGCACAGGGTGAGGCGGTCTGCCAGTATCCTTATGTGCTGCTGCCCTCTGTCCGCATCAGAGATATTTCTGGATGGTCGGCACAAGGACATTCATATTGATCGGTTTTGCAATATGGTCGTTCATCCCGGCATCCAATGCCGCCTGTTTATCTTCGGAGAAGGCGTTTGCCGTCATGGCGATGATGGGGATGTCCGCCTTTTGGGGGTCATCCATCCTCCGTATCTTTTTTGCCGCATCGTAGCCGTTCATCACGGGCATCTGGATGTCCATAAGGATCAGTTGATACGTTCCGTTCGCCGCTTTTTCCAGCATATCCACACATTCCACGCCGTCTTTGGCTCGGTCTACCGTGCTGCCCTCTTCCTGCAGCAGCTCGACGGCGATCTCCGCATTGAGGTCGTTGTCCTCGGCCAGCAGGATCTTCACGCCGAACAGGCTCTTTTGGTCCGAAGGGCCAGTCTCCCGTTTCGCCTGTATTTCATCCTCGGACGCAATGCGGCAGGGAATGGTCACAGTAAACGTGGAGCCAACACCGATCCTGCTCTCCACTTCCACGGTGCCGCCCATCAGCCCGACCAGCTTTTTCACGATGCCCATTCCAATGCCGCTGCCTTCCACCTTGCTGACGGTGGACGTACGTTCCCGTTCAAAGGGTTCAAAAATGTGCTTCTGGAACTCCTGCGACATCCCGATGCCGTTATCGGCAACCGTGACCACCGTATCGCACCAGCCCTCTTTTTTGCCGGGCTTCTGCGTAACATCGCAGCGGATCGTGCCGCCGGCTCCCGTGTATTTGACAGCGTTGCTGACGAGGTTTGTACAGACCTCGGTCAGGTGCGGAATATCCGCATAGATATACGGATGCAGCAGCTGTGTTGTCACCATAAGCGTCTGCCCCTTGCTGTCTGCCAGATTCCGGAACATGGCAATGCAATTACGGAAATCCTTCTCGACATCCGAAACGGAATACTCCATCTCCGTTTTATCGTTTTCGATTCGGGCAAGATCCAGAACATTGTTCAGCAGCATCAGCAGGTTCTGTCCGCACACCTGAATGTTCTCCATGTATTTTTTCAGCTTTGCAGGGTCGTCCGAATGCCGGGAGGCAAGGTCTGCGTAACCGATAATGGCGTTCATGGGGGTGCGGATATCATGCGACATATTGAACAGGAAGGTGGATTTGGCGTGGTTCGCGCTCTCCGCTTTTTCCACAGCGACCTGCAATTTTGCATTCAGCTCCTGCGTATCATCTGCGGCTTTCCTTGCAGCTGCTTCGGCTTTACGCGCCTTCCGCAGCAGCTGCAGGATCGTGAGCAGAATGGCTGCAACCGCAATGCTGCCGACTAGCAGCACCATGACAAAGTTATCCTTTATAAACTCGCTCAGAGTGACCTTCCGCAAAGAACTCTTATGCATCGCCAGAGAGCTGGTAAGCATATTGGCTGGCATTGCCTTGATCGTTTTGTTCAGGATGGACAGCAGGCTGCGGTTTCCGCTCTTGACCGCAAAGCAGGAATTGGCAGGGTTAGGCAGCGGAACGCTGTAAAAACCATAAATTTTACTGTATTTCGCCTCACTGCTGACCCCTATAATAAAACAGTCTGCCTGTCCGTCCTTGACCAGTTTTATCGCATCCTCCTGTGTATCGCAGTCCACGATCTCCCACTGCGGATAATAAAACGCAATGTACCTTGTCAGGGAGATCTTGTTTTGGGGAACGGCAACGCGGTTCACTTTGTTTTCGGTAAAGAGCTGTTGGTTCGTGACCACCATCATATTGGCGGTCCAAGTTGTGTTGGTTCTGGCAACGCGATATTCTTCAGCCAGATTGGGACTCTGGTCGAAATGGAAGATCATGTCGATCTCGCCTGATTTCAGCGCATTGAGTTCCGCCTCTTTGTCGTCATAACCGACCAACTGAAATTCCAGCTTCTGATTGCCCAGACAATCTGCGGCAAACTGAATATAGTCCGTTATTGTCCCGGTAATCTCCCCGGTGGCAGGGTCAAAGGTGCTGACGCCGCTATCACTCGTCAGAAAGCCCATTCGGATGGCGCCGTGCTTTCTGAGCCACGCCTTTTCCTCACCCGTAAGGATGGGCTTATAATCCAGCGAGAAATACTTTTTACACAGATCCGCCGTATAAAAAGGAGCCTCTTCGTCCAACGCGCGCATCGCATTGTCCAGTTCTTCCTTGAGATCAGAACGGTCTTTGTTGAGCACATAGTAGATGCTGGATTTTCCCACGCGGGTTATGGTCGAGATGCCAAGCTCTGCCCATAAGGATTCTTCCAGCGAAACAAAGCAGTCGATCTCGTGATTTGCCAGCTTTTGCTGCACATCCTCGTTGTTGGAGATGTTGACGTGCTGCGTTTTTATGCCGTATTTTTCCTCCCATTCGGTCAGCATCACCTCCGGCTCCGTCCCCATCAGAACACCGACCTTTTTGCCGTTCAGCGTTTTGAAGTTGGAGGCGGAGATGTCTGCACGCGAGAGATCGGCGTAGAGGTAATATTTTTCCTCCCCCATCGGTTCGTCCGAAAACAGCATCTTCTCAGCGCGATCCTCCGTATAAGAAATACCGCCCATGATGTCGATCTCGCCGTTTTCAAGTTTTTCAAAGCAGTCTGACCAGTCGCAGGTCACATACTCGAACTGCCAGCCCGTATAGCCGGATAAGGTCTGCAGTAATTCGTAGCCGTAGCCCTTTCTTGCGCCCTTCTCGTTGCAATAGTTGAAGGTGTTCTCAAACGAACCAACGCGGACGACCTTTACAGGGGCGGTTTCTGCGGCAGCCTTCACAGGGAGCACGGCTGACAGCAACAGCAGCAGACTCAGCAGCGCACAGACGCTTTTCCGCATCAGCGTCTGCATGGTTTCGCTCATTCCAGAGTTTTTCATGATCCCCCAATCTTTCTCCGCCCCAGGCGGTCGCATTCCGGTTTTATTTCCATTGCACAGATTTCAAAAAGTTCATTGCAGCATCGATCCTGTCAGATCGTCAGCAGCTTTTTTGAACAGTATATATACCAACGTATACAATATGTAGTGTAACATTATAACAGAAGCATTTCAAGAGTTTATGCTTGTGAATACTGCTTATATTCTATTATTATCGCAAGTCAGGAAATCAGCGCAGCATCAAAAAGGCCGTCGAGGATGCCGCCCGGACCAGTTCCTGCATCTCGCTCCGTGCCTTGCGGCAGTCCGGGCAGGCAGCTTTGGCCAGTTGGGTTATTTTGCTCCCCGTGGCCCGAGCAGGCCCTGCGGGCCAACATCCACTGCCAGATCTCGCTGGCTCTCAACCGCATCTACACCGAGTGGTACCCCAGCAAGGGCTACAGTTTCAACATCACCAACTCCACCAGCTACGACCAATACTACGTCCATGGCCGGACGGTGTTCGACGTCATGGTGCGGCTGACAGATGACATCTTCAACACCTATATCCGCAAGACCGGCACCGTGAACCCCTACTACGCTGAATATTGCGACGGAAAATCCGTCACCTGCCCCGGCCTCAAGCAGTGGGGGACGGTCACGCTGGCCAATCAGGGCCGCAACGCACTGAGCATCCTCAAATACTACTATGGCAACAACATCGAGATCATCCGCACCAACAACATCCAGTCCATCCCCCAGAGCTACCCCGGAAGCCCTCTGCGGCAGGGCAGCACCGGAGCGGCGGTGTTCACCCTGCAGCGGCAGCTCAACCGTATCACCAAAGACTATCCCTTCCTCGGCCTGCTGACGGTGGACGGCATCTTCGGCCGCAAGATGACCGAGACGGTCAAAAAGTTCCAGAAGCAGTTCAACCTCACCGCCGACGGCGTGGTGGGCCGCAGCACCTGGTATAAGATCAGCTATATCTACGTCTCGGTGAAGGACCTCGCCGAGCTGACCAGTGAAGGCGAGACATTCAGCGGCACCCTCCCGGACGGCTCATGGAACCTCGGCAGCAGCGTCCTCAAACAGGGCTCCACCGGCAGCGAGGTAGAGCAGGTGCAGTTCTGGCTGGGTACGCTGGCTCAGTATGAGAGCAGCATCCCCTCTGTCAAGGTGGACGGCGTCTACGGCAGCGGCACAACGGCAGCTGTCCGGGCGGTCCAGCGGCTCTACGGCCTGACGGTGGACGGCATCGTAGGCCTCACCACATGGACCGAGCTGTACGACCAGTTCCGCAGCATCCAGTCCGACAACGGCACCCCCAACGCCTACCCCGGCACCGCCCTGCGGCAGGGCAGCAGCGGCCAGAACGTCCGGCTGGTGCAGTTCTGGCTGAAGATCGCGCGGACGGTCTATTCCAGTCTCAACAACATCACCGTGGACGGCATCTTCGGCTCGTCTACCGCAGCGGCCGTGCGGCGGTTCCAGACCTACTTCGGCCTCACCAGCGACGGCGTCGTGGGCCGGACGACATGGAACAAGCTCTACGAAGTCTACAACGACATCGCCAACCGCCTGCTTTCGCCCAGCCTGCGGCCCGGCGAGTACCCGGGCGTGCTGCGCAATGGCTCCACCGGCACCGCCGTCCGGGAGCTGCAATTCTATCTCTACCTCATGAGCGCCTACCAGAGCAGCATCCCCTCTGTCTCCATTGATGGCCGTTTCGGCGCGGCCACTGAGGCCGCCGTGCGGGCCTACCAGCGGTTCGCCGGGCTGACGGTGGACGGCATCGTAGGACGGAAGACATGGGA
>ERZ791731.790-NODE-790-length-14685-cov-2.28838_pt1 | contig 14685 bp, 8 predicted proteins | sample MGYA00509954_ERZ791731 | MGnify/ENA primary metagenome ERZ791731 (study PRJEB30046, sample SAMN00715134) | human gut metagenome | study: EMG produced TPA metagenomics assembly of the A metagenome-wide association study of gut microbiota in type 2...
AAATAAAAAAATTTAAGTGCTGTAAACATTGAGTTTATCTTGATAAAAAAATTGACAAATAAGGAGTTTATTTAGTATAGCTACCTTTAAAACTCCTTATAATCTTATACAATTTTTATCATTTGTAAAAACTTCTCTTCATTTCCTGTACTATTCTTTAATAATTCTTCTTCTCTATCCAATATTTCTATAAATTTCTAATCAATAATATTTTTATTTTAAATCTTGACAAGATTTTAAACCATAGGCAGATTGAGTTTGTGTAACAGCTCTGTGTATAGCTTTTTCCATAACATAAGCAGATAAAGTTCCAAGAGTATCAATATTTACCTCTACTTCTCCAGTCCCTAGTGTAAAGATAGTATCTCCATCTAATGATGTATGTACTGGAGATATAGCTCTAGCATATCCATTATGTGTCATAGAAGCAATTTTTGTAACTTGAGATTTAGTAAGTTTAGCATTAGTTATGATACAACCTATTGTAGTATTAGTATTTTTTAATACACTGTAATTTATATCTAAATCTTTCCACATCTCTTCTCTAGTACTTATAATCTCTGTTTTTTCTTCATTTAAAAGTCCAGCTAAAAATTTATTTGTCTCACTATCTATAACATTTCCTATGGCATTGACTCCAACTATTGCTCCCACTTTTAGATTTTCTAATTCTACACAATAGATTCCTAGCCCAGATTTCATAGCTCTATCCATTCCTCTATACTTCCCTACACTAGCTCCTGTACCAGCTCCACAGTTTCCCTCTTGAATACAATTTTTCTCTGAATTACAACAAGCTTGATACCCCATAGCCTTATCTGGTCTAACTTTTGAACTTCCTACTGTTAAATCGAAGAGAGAAGCTCCACAAACTATTGGGACTACTCCTATCCCTACATCAAATCCAATTCCTCTCTCTTCTAAATATTGCATAACTCCACTAGTAGCTTCTAATCCAAAGGCACTTCCACCAGAAAGAACTATTCCATGTACTCTATCCACTGTATTAATTGGATTTAAAAGTTCTGTTTCATGAGAGGCAGGTCCTCCTCCTCTTACATCTACACCAGCACAACCACCTTTTTCACAAATAATAACTGTACAACCTGTCCCAGCCTCTGTGTCTTGAGCGTTTCCTACTCTTATCCCCTCTATATCTGTTATTTTTATCTCTTTCATTTTTTATCCCCCCAATATTTCTATAAAAATTAGTCAGATATTGTCTGACCAATTTAACATAACTTTTTTATTAATTTATTTAGCTGTGTATGACTTAGATTTCTCAGACAGTGTCTGAGGAATTAAAACTTACTTGAAAAATATTCAAAATCATTTGCTACTTGGAAATTAATATCTTCTGAGATAGCTTTGAAGTGTTTCTTTCCACAAGTTATTTTTAAGTTTTCGGTTTCTCTTCTATCATCAGCAAATACAGAACCTTTTGTTTCTACTACAAAATAAAGTTTTTGCTCTGGACTTGTCAAATCTGGTCTTACCAATACAGCCCAGTCTGGATTATAATTTCCAAGTGGAGTAGGAATTTTAAACCAAGCTGGAAGTTTTGTATAAATAACAACATTTTTATTTTTTTCTAGCTCTAAAGCAAAGTTCCTTTCTATATCAGAATCTAAGACAATATTTTCATATGGAGATTTTGTACTAGCTAACATATTTCCTTCTTTATTCATCTCGTCTTTTAGATATCCAAATAGTTCTTGAGCTTCAAATAAATCTTGAGAATAAAATTCTCCATTTCCAATTTTTTCATATTTTATTCCATCAACTATAAAGTTTTTCATAGTTTTTTTGATAATATCTGTAACTTTTTCTAAATATAGTTGAGGATTTTTCTTAAAACTATCTAAAGTTTCAGTTCTTGTAAGTATTTCAACTATACTCTTTCTTGTAAGGTTAGTCTCATTTTGTAGATAAGTTATAATATCTGGTAATTTATACTTCACTTGAAAATCTATTCTTGAATCTTCTGAAGTGGAAAATCCTTCCTCTATTCCTCCATGAGTAAGTGCAAGTCTTTTCTTTTCAAAAATATATTTCTCATCTTCAATAAATAAGTAATCATCTATATCTTTAACACACTTAGCTATCAGATTATTACTATCAAAATTTACTTTATAAGTAGTTTTATACTTTATTTTATCCCAAAGCTCTGAAAAGTTTTTATCTAGAAATACCTCTTTATTTACCTTAATTTTCTTTTTATCATCAGCATTTTTTATAATAAGTTTTCCAGCACTTGATTTTAATTTCTTTTCAATAGCTGGTCTGATGTGTTCAAACTCTTGAGGTAGGACAAGTCTATTATCTCTTAAGTCAGCCTTTAACTTATCTTTAGCATTTCCCTCTTCATCTACATACTCATTTTCTACTAAAAATTTATGTAGCTCCTCTGACTTTTCATGTCCTAAATATCTCTCTTCTCCATTTTCTACTTTCTCCACTATATTAGCAAAGATACAGCTCTCAATTCTTCCAAAATTGATATTTTCATCATCTTTCATCTCTTTTTGTAGAGAGTTTACAAATTGTTCATATGATTCATTTGCCATAACAGTAAGAGTATTTATATCAAATCCTCTCACTCTTTCTCCCTTTTGGTTGACAGCTATTCTAAGTCCTCTTCCTATCTCCTGTCTCTTTTTCATTTCAGAAGTAGTCTCATTTAGAGTACATATTTGGAAAACATTTGGATTATCCCACCCCTCTTTTAAAGCTGAGTGTGAGAAGATAAATGAAAGTGGCTCATCAAAACTTAGTAGTTTCTCTTTATCTCTCATTATCTTATTAAATGTATCGTTGTCAGCATTGGTATTTCCCTTTGTATCTTTCTCTTCAAAATACTCTTTTCCATTCTTAGATTTTTTCTTATCAGCAGAAAAATATCCGTCATGTGCTAAAGATGCTCTTTGATAAAAAGGAATAGATGTATCTCCCATATCTTGATACTCTGGTAATTCTAAAAGCCTGTTGTACTCCTCCTCAAACATAAGAGCATACTTCCCTTTTTGTGCTTCTCCAGTCTCTGTGTCATAAGTTCTATAATTAGCAACCTTATCTATAAAGAAAAGTGAAAGAACTTTTATTTCTCTATTTTTTAATCTCTTCTGTTTGTCAAAATGCTCTTGGATAGTTTTTCTTATTTGTAATCTTTTTATTACATCTGGATTTTCTCCACCATTTACCTGCCCAAGAGTAAGTTTTACTTTTCCTAAGTCTACAAATGATTTACTTGGGTCTTCCTCTACATAGGTTATCTCATTGACTATATATCCATCATAGATACTTCTTTTTGTTTTTTGATTGAGATAATCTCCATGTTTTATAGTAACTTCTTTTCTCTTTACACTATTTCCACTTTTTACATCTAACTCTAGTTTTGCACTTATACCAGATTTTGTAGATTTTACACTTGTCAATTTTATATATTCAGTATTGGCATTTCTAGTAACTTCAACTGTGGCTACCTCTATCTGTTTTACAAGTTGTTTTTCATAGGCATCAATAGAATCTAGTTTGAATACTGGATTGTATCTATCCTTATGAGTAGCTGAATATCTCAATGTACATAGTGGATTAAGTTGACTGATAGCTTTTTTAGCTATATCTGTCTCCATATTTTGTGGCTCATCTATTATAACTATTGGATTACACTGTCTAATATAGTCTATTGGTCTATATCCATTAGCTTGGTCTCTTTCTCTATAAATAACATTAGCTTTTTTTATTGCTTTTTCATCTTTCTCATCAATATCTTTTATATCCTTATTAAAAGAATCTATATTAATAATCATTATCTGAATAGTATCATTTACAGCAAAATTTCTTATCATATCTATTTTATTAGAATCATAGATAAAATAATCATAAGGTACATTGTCATAAAGAGATTTAAAATGCTCCTTAGTTACCTCAAGAGTTTTATACACTCCCTCTTTTATTGCTATTGATGGTACTACAATTATAAATTTTGTAAATCCATACTTTTTATTTAATTCCATTATAGTTCTAAGATATACATAGGTTTTTCCTGTACCTGTTTCCATCTCTACAGAAAAATTATAGTTATCTTTCTTTAATGTTTTTGTTTTAGGTAATCCATTTCTTAGTTGTATCTTATTTATATTTTCTAAAATCTCCTCTGGAAAAAGTAAAAGTCCATTTCCTATCCCTAACTCATTTTCTACTGTACCAAAATTTAAAGTTCCAGATTTTCTTTCAACTGTAAATAGAGTTTTGTTACTGTTTTGTCCAGAGAAAATATCTGTAATAGAGTTAATTGCTTCTAGTTGATAGGCTAAATCCTCTTCAAATTTAATTTTCATATCTACTCCTTATATACTTCTTACTTCATTTATTCCCACTTGCTCTAATTTTTTCATAGCATTTGTTTTGTCTACATCATTAGCAAATGATGAATCTCTAAGTACAACAGTTGTTTTAAAATCCTCATCTATCTCAAGTAGAGTTTTGTACTCTTCACAGATAGAGTCTATTACTTCCATATCTATCTCTTTATCTAGGTTGATTAATAAAGTTCCTCCACCTATTGAGTAGAAATATTTGTTTTCAACTATTGGTACATTTAAATCTAGTCCATATTTTAGTAAGATTTCATAAAGAATATCTAAAGATGTTCTATCAGATTTTATATTATCTATTGAGTCAAATAGACTTTGTTTTAAATCTTCAGTTTCTGAATCCCACTCTTTTATATTTGAAGAGTCTAACTTGAATACTTTAAATCCTATATCTAATTTCTCTCTATTCTCTGCTGGTAAAGTTTCATCTGATTTTATCTTCTCTCCAGCTCTTCTTATTCTCTCTTTTCCTATTTCACAAATATTTTTGTACCCAGCTTTGTAAGCTTCTGATTTTTCATCACAAACTTCTGGCAATTGTACCATTATATATTTTCTATTCCCTCCATCTTCAGCATTAAGTTGCATAACTGCATGAGCTGTTGTGGCTGACCCAGAGAAGAAGTCAAGAATAATAAAATTTTTTTTAGGAATTAAATGAATAAAATGCTTTATTAAACCTATTGGTTTAGGATAAGAAAATTCTCCGTCTCCTAAAATATCTTTTACTTCTTCTTTTCCTACTTCTGTTCTCCCAAATCTTGTATCTATTAATAAACTTCTTGGGGGAACTCCCTCTGGTCTTCTATATTTAGTATACACTTTTCCATCTTTAAAAACTAGCTCATCAAAATCTTTTTCAACTTTCTCTTTTCCCCATCTCCAACAACTTTGTTTCCCTTTAACTATTCTTGGAAAGTATGAATTTCCTAATCTATCTTTTATTTCAAATACTAAACTTTCACTAAATCTAATTGAAGATTTATCTAAAGTTACTAAACCATAATCTCCTTTTTCATCTTTAAATGGGTACAAATTATCATCTAACTTATGAAATTTATCTAGTCCTATTTCAAATTTTTCAATATTATTAGCAATACATAAAATATATTCATGTTCTTGTACAAAAAATTTTGAATCATTCCCACCACCTTGTTTTTTCTTCCAAGGAAGTAATCCAAGTATATTATTTTCACCAAAAATTTCATCACATATTTTTTTCAAATTAGTTACTTCATTATCATCTATTGAAATAAATATTACTCCATCATCTGTTAAAAGATTTCTTGCTAATTTTAATCTAGGATACATCATATTTAACCAATCAGAATGATATCTTCCACTTGTTTCTGAATTAGTAGTTAATTTGTACCCCCCCCCCGTACTATTTTCAGACTTTTGTCCTGTTATAGTTAGATAATTATCTATATTATCTCTAAAATTATCCTTATAAACAAAATCTTTTCCTGTATTATATGGAGGGTCTATATATATCATCTTTATTTTTCCATGATAAGATTTTTGTAAAAGTTTTAAAACTTCTAAGTTATCTCCCTCTATGTAAAGATTTTCTGTATTTTCCCAATCTTTTAAATTATCTCTGTCTGGACGTAATGTTCCTGTACTTGTATCTTGAGCTATCTGTCTTGCTTGTGTCTTTCCTTTCCAAGTAAAAGAATATCTTTCCTTATCATTTTCTATATGTTCTCCTAATAGTTGTTTTAATACTTGGAAATCTATTTTGCCTTCTGTAAATATTTCTGGGAATATCTGCTTTAGTTTTTCTATGTTATCTTGAACTATATCCATACTTGTTCCTTGTAGTTTTTCCATTAGTTATCTCCTTTTGTAGTTAGTTGTTCTTCTAAAAACTCAATATATGTTTCTGAAATACGGTCATTATTTTCTTTTGAATAACTTGATATCATTTTCATAAAGTCTTGATATTCTTTTCCTTTTTTTAGTAATTCTTTTATTCCTATTTTAGTAAAAAATCTTAAGTCTTTTTCTTGAAAATTATTTAAATCAAAGTTTTCTTTATTTAAAGCATACTCTAAAATATCTTTATAATCTCTCACTTCTATATAATATTTAAAATTTTCATTATTAAGTTCTTTTAATTTTTGTTTAAATTCATCTGTAACAAAATTATTTAAAAATAAAGCAAGTATATTATCTATTAAAACTTCTAAAGTAGTAGAAAAACTATATTTTTGACAAGCTATTCCATTTAAAGCTTCTAAAACTTTATCTTCATATTTATAATCTGACTGTATAATTTGTTCTTCAATTAATTTTATATATTCAACTGTATCAAAATTTTCATTTAAATTTTTTAAAATGATATTTTTTTCATTAGTTTGTAATTCATTATCTAATAGTTTAAATAAAGAGATTCTTTCTATATTTGAAGCTTTTTCTAAGAAAAATTTTAATTCATCAGTTTGTTCTAAGTTTCTGATTCCTTTTTTATATCCTTGATAACATATAAATTTAAATATTCTCTCTGAAATTTTATTATCTCTTTGTGTTTTAAAAAGTTCTTCCAAAATATTTTTAAAATTTTCCAAAGTAATAAAATCTATATGTTTATATAAAATTTTATTTATTAAGTTAGGAATAAATCTATAATGAATATTATTTTCATATAAAATATCTTTTCTTTTCTTAAAAATAATTTCCACAAATTTAAAAATCTCTTCTTTCTCTAATTCAATTTTTTCTAAAATTATAAGTAAATTAGTAAGAACTGTTTCTTTTGTAAAATATTCACTTTTATTTAATTTTAAAATATTATCCAAAACTATTAATAATATTTTTTTATCTTCCATACTTAATTTTAAATCTTCAATTTTATATTCATAAAAAAATGCTTTCAATTTATTAGATGTAAATATACTTAAAAAAATAAAAATATCAAAATATTCTAATTTATTTATTAAATTCTTAGAATCGTTATCTATTTCAATTTTTAAATTATTTTTTTCTGAAGTAAAAATTATTTCAAAATACTTTTTTAGAAGTTTTATAATTTTATAATGCTTTAAAGAAACTCCATTAAAAATAAAATACTCAATAATGTCCTTAATTAATATTAACGTTTCTCCTATTGGATTCCCTCCAAGATAAACAACATTATTTTTTTCTCTAATTTCTTCTAAAACTTTTTCAAAATTTTGTATAATATCATCTAAATTTTTATTATAAAGAGTTTCTTGAATTATAGCTATTTGCTTTTCTGAAGATATTTTTTCATTATATTTTAGATATTTTTTACATATATCTTTTAAATCTATTAAATTTTCTTTTAATGGTTTAAAAACTTTCTTACTATCTTTTTGAGTATTTAAATATAAATAATAACTCCATATTAGTTTTTCAAGATTTTTTTCCTTATATTCTTTTATGGACATTTTTATTAAATTTATAGCTTCATCATGTTCTTGAAAAAAATTATACCCAAATACTAACAACCATTTATTTTTTAAGTCAAAATTTTCTTTAGCTAATTGAATAAATTTTTCTTTATCATAAGTTATAATACTTTTTAAAATTTTATCATTTTTATTTTCTTCTTCCTGTGACTCTTCTATCTCTTTTTTATCTTTAAAAATCTCATTAATAGCTTTTCCATTTATTTTTTTTATTTTTGATTTAATTAGGTTCTCTTTATAATCTTCTAATTTTTCTTCTAATTTATCCTCTCCTATGTCTATTTGTAACTCTTGCTCTTTAATAAATCCGTCATCATAATATTCTTGAAATAAATTTATTTTATATTTTAATAATTTTTCTAATTTCTCTTTATCTAAAAAATTCAATTCTTTATAAAATTTTCTATTTTTTTCTTCTTTTTTTTCATTTCGTTTATTTATTATATCTTCTAAAAAGTTATTTAAACTTTTTTCATAATTGTTATTAACTACATTTAAAGATATTCTGTTAACTAATTTATCATTTTCATGTTTTTTTCTAATTAAAATATTATTATTTTCTTTTTCATCAAAAGTAACTAGATATACTTTTCTAAAGTCTTCATTTAAAATATTACTTATCCATTTCATAATATTTTTTACATTAACATCATTTAAAGAATATCCAATAAACATAATAGTATTTGTTGTAAACAGACTTTTTACATATGTAGATATCAGAGGAAAATTTTTTTCATAATCATCATAGTCTTCTTGCTTTAATACAACATTTCTATACTTCATATCTCCATGCATTTTAATTATCATTTTTGTGGATTTTGAATAAGCAAGTTCCTCTTCTTTTCCAATAACATCATATTCTTTACTTTCATTTAATTCTTTTTCTATTAATTCGTCATAATTAGTTGTTATAATATGACTTATATTCATTTTCTTTAGAGTTTTATGAATACTATTAGGTTCATATGTTCCCTCAAATACTTCTTGTAAAATCTCGTAATATTTTATTTTACTAAATTCATCATAAAATATCTGTGGTATTTGTAAAGTTTCCTCTGGAGAAAAACAAGACTTATTTATTCCTAATTTTTTAGCAAATACTTCTACTAATTGTTGCCAACTAGGTAGTCCACTATTTCTTGACACTCCAGCTCCAACAAATATTACTAATTTTTCCCTTTCTAATTCCTCAGCTAAAAAATCTATATATTGTTCATTCATACAATTTTCTCCACTACTCATAATCCCTACCCCAACTTTTTAAAATCTCTATAATTTTATCTGTCATTCTTACATCTCTCTCTACTATTTGGTCTAATCCCCATCTATCCATTTTAAGATTTCCTATCTCTTTTGTCATTTGGATATTAGATTTCACATAGTAATCTCTCTTCTTTGCAAAATAATTATTTGTAGCAATTATATTTAATTTCTTTTCAAAAGGTGTCTTATTTCCTAAATGCTCTATCTTTTCTCTTGCTACCTCTTCATTTTCTCTCAAGTCATAACTATTTTCCCATTTAACAGGAAGTATATGTTCTATCTCCCACTTCTCTGGTAACAACTCATCTTGTAACTCATAAGCTAAAGTTTTTAGTAACATTCTAACTACATTACGGTGTGGAGTTTTTATCTTCTCTCTTATATCATCTTCAGATAAAGATTTAAAGTCAAATGTAGGTTTATCTGTATTTATAATTTCAACATTTAATTTTAAAATATTAGTTTTTACTGCTGTAATTGTAGGAATTTCTATGTATTTTTTTAATAACTCTGTATATAACTTTCTTAAGAAAGCTAAAAATCTCTCTTCAAAATCTTTATTATCTTTATATCTTAAGTAATAGATTATTACTGGATATTTCCAGAACTCATTTGGATAAGATGTTAAGATATCAAGAATCTTTAATATCTCAATATTTTTACTCCACTCTTCATCTTCAATTACATTTTTATTAGATATAACTTCCCATAAATTTAAAATTTGTCTTAAATTACTTAATATATTAGGTTTTAATATTCTTTCAAATTTATTTGCTGAATAATATTTTCTTAATCCTGGAGTTGTTGTAACTTTATCATTTTCTAAAGCTCTTTGATAAAACATATGATAATAGAAAAGTTGTTGAATAGATTCAGATATTCTTAAACTATCTTCCTCTAATTCTTTCCACTCTTCAATAAATTTTTCCTTCTCTTCTTTATTCAAATTGTTATATATCTTAGCCTTAAAAATATCAGCATCTGATAATGGTAACCCTCTATCATTTAAAGTTGAAAATATAGTTAAAGCTGTATCTTGAGTATCTGCTGTAATTGGTAATATTATTACTTGATTTAATAGTGCGTAGATAAATTGATAAATCATCAAAGCATTTTCTTTTGATTTTTCTTCAAGTAACTCCAATAGTTGTTTATAGTTTTTAGAATAACTATCTTGAGCCTTTTCTTTTACATTACCAGTTTCTAAAATATTTTTAAGTATCTCATTTTCACTATCACTTATAACTTTAGAAGTTAGTAAAATACTAGCATAATCTACTTTTCCAGTTAATTTATTTGTTCTCCAAATAAGTGGTTCTATCTTACTAATAAAATTTATAGCTTCTGGAGATTTTTCATCTGTTACTGTTAATTTTGTATAAATAGCTCTAAGTAATAAAAATAGTGATGTAATCCTTTGTTGCCCATCTATTATCTCTTGTTCTCCATCTTCATTCTCATAAGATACAATACTTCCTAAAAAATATGTACCATCATTTTCAGTTCCCCCATCATTAGAAGTGAACTCCCAAATATCTCTAAACAAAGTATCTATCTGTTCATTTGTCCAGCTATATGGTCTTTGATATTCTGGAATTACAAATGGTTTTCTCCTTGCATTTAATAAAAATTGTTCTATCGTTTGTTTATTCACACTTATCGTCGTTGCCATCTTTCCTCCTAAATCAATATTTTATCAATTATATCTATATTACCATTTTTTATACCAAACTTCTTAACAAGAGTCGTATTATCCTTAAAAAATTTCTTTATCATATTCTTTAATTCAGTATGGTCAAAATCTTTATCAATATATTTAAGTATTTCTACAATTACTATAAGAACTGCTACAAAACTTTTATCATCTACAAACTTATAATTATTTACTAACGGTTTATTAATTCTATTAATAAATCTAAAATTCCATAAAATCCCATTGTGAGCTACTGTATTCCGTATAAGTTTGATACTTTTTAAATAGAAAGCTAAATCTTTATTTTTAAAATTTCCTAATTCCTCAGCTACTTTTGTTTGAATATCTCTAACACTCTCTTCATACATCTTCATAGTCATACCAAAATCAATAACTTCAGATAAAATCCATAATGGAACAAAACTTTCTTTTTTATATTTTTCAAAATAATGTTCTATATAAGGTTTAATATCCCTCATAGTAAATTCTAATACTCTCTTTTTAAAATCCATCTTATCTTTTAATATATCCCGAAACTTTTTCATTCTTGAGTTTCCAGTTTCCTCATCTTTAAATGAATAATCTTTCCATTCAGATGTCTCTAAGTATCCAAAAGGTCCTAAGTCTTTTGTCCTTTCTAAAATATTATAGATAAGTTTTGTCTTAAAAGCTACCTCTATTTTTTCAACCATCTCAAAAATATAACTAGCTAGTTTTCTATCAAATTTGTATAATTCATATATCTTATTAAACTCTATATCATATTTATCTGTTTCTATTTCAAAAACTTTTATATATCCACTAAATTTATAGTAATTTATGTTAGAAATTATCTTTTCAGCTTCTTCAATAGAGATAATATTAAATTTTATACCTCTTTCCTCTAATAGTTTTAACTGCTCCTTATAACTTTTAAATTCTTTTGTGTAATATCCCATATATTTCTCCTAATAAAATAAAAAAGACCCCTATGTTACCACTTTATTACTAAAGCGATATGCCCAACGGCATAGGGGTACTGATCTAACTCTAACTATTTATCTGTGTTATAATTATAACATAGACCTTATTTTTTGTCAAATTCTTCTCTATTTATCTTCCCATTAAGCTATCTCTTTCTTTTATTTTTTTCAATAACTCACTCTGTATCTGAGCCACTCTATTTATCTGAGTCTCTTTCTTCCTCATAACTTTCAACTCTTCTATCTCTCTATTAAGATTTTCCAAAATATCTACACTATCATTCTCTACACTTTTTCCAACTTCTAAATCTCTACTCAAATTAATAACTCTTATCTTTTGAATAAGATTATCATAGAGGATTTTCATATTAGTAGGATTTAATCTTGTGTAATCCAGCTCTTTAAGTTTATCACTCTCTTTACTTATCCAACTACTATTATATATCTCCTCTAAAGTTACTCTTTCACTCCCTATTTTTTTCTTTGCAACAGATATTAGTATCTCATCTTCATATTCTAATATCAAAACTGTACCTTTTGGAATAAGTTGATGAAGTAGTTTAGAGATTGTGTTTTCCTTTCCCTTTTCTCTTAAAACTACTCTTATAAAATGAATCTCCTCATATCTTTCGTCATCTTTTACATATTTTTCAATATTACTATTTCCATAAGTTAAAGCATATTCATATCTTATTTTTTCTACATTCTCTATAAATATCCTTTTAAATTTTTCATCTGCCTCAGCATTTTTATAGATTATCTCTTTAGGTATATTCTTATCTACTTTACTTTTTACAGGTAGATTAAAAAACTCCATCTTTCCCACCTCTTATTTTATTACTAAAAATGAGATTAACTCAAAGTCGTCCATATTTTGTACCGAATTATTAAGTACAGTTTCTCCAAAACTAAATAGGCTATCTAGGCCTTTCTCTTCCTCTTTACCTACAATATTTTCAACAGTTTTCTCTAAGAAATTAGTAAATTTACTCATATCCTTAGCATTGTTAGTCTCTCTATTAAATTCACTTATCAAATCTGGGAAAAGAGTGTTTTCCCCTAAGCAAACTTTCTTATATATATCCAATATCTTTTTACTTTGAATAAAGTTTAGCAGTACCTCTCCACTCTCCTTTACATAGACTAGGAAATATGGATTTAGAGTATTAAATTCACTTGGTTTTATCTCCTCGTTTATCTGTTTTAGACAGAAAATTACTCCTCTTTCAGCTTCCTCTATATTACTTTTAGCCACAGCATACATACCTGTTGGAGCTTTTTCCAAAATCTCTTTATTATTTTTCATATAGTTTACTAAGTCCATTTTAAAATCATTGAATGTCAAGTCCGTTATAGATATTCCACCACCTATATCCTCTAAATCTACCACTTGGTCTTGTAATTGTTTTAGTTGTTTCTTTCTATACTCCAAATCATTCATCTCTCCACTATCAACTATTACATTTTCCTCTCCAGTAGCAGACATATCAAGCATTACCATTCTTCCACTTACTCTAGTTTCCAAGTTGATATACTCATCTAATTCCATATTTGGCCAGAAATTTACAAGTTGAATAACTTCATTTTTAGAACCTATTCTATCTACCCTACCAAATCTTTGAATAATTCTAACTGGGTTCCAGTGAATATCATAGTTTATTAGATAATCACAATCCTGTAAGTTTTGCCCCTCAGATATACAGTCAGTAGCTATCAATATATCTATCTCTGCTCTATCTGTTGCCTCTCTTCCTTTAGATTTTGGAGAGAAATTTATAAGGATATTATTAAACTCTCCCTTCACTCCCTTAAGGTTAGTCTTAGGATTATCACTTCCTGTAATAACTGCACTATATAGACCTAACTCTTCTAAGCCCCAATCAGCAATATTATCATATAGATATTTTGCTGTATCAGCAAAGGCTGTAAATATTATTACCTTTTTATTTCCTTCATTAATAGGAGTTTTTACTTTTTCTCTTATGAGATCTTTAAGCTCCTCTAATTTTTTATCTCTATGAGGTTGAATTTTAAAGGCTTCTATCATTATTCTTTCAAGTATAGCTCTATCCCCTTCAAGCTCTGCTCTCCACTTTATCTTATCTATATCTTGAATAAAGACTTTTACATTTTTACTTCCTATCATTACACTATCTAATCTTGGGTCATCTAACTCTAAATCATCAATATCTAAATTTTCTTCAATATCTTGAGACTTATTGAGTTTTTCTAAAGTAATATCTATATTTTTTAAAATTTTTGATATTGTAATTCCAAAAGAGTGAATAGAACTTTCCATTCTTTTCAAAATATTTATTCTCATTAAATGAATCAAACTTGTCTCTCTATCTATCTGTCTAAATACAGATTTCCCTGTCTTAGTGTCATATTTCTTACTATATTCAGCTATCTTACTTGGAAGTATATATTTCATTGGAGAATATATAGCTAAATTTAAAGCTCTTATTAACTTATTCAACTCATCTAAATCTATAAAATCATTTTGTGTGTCTATATCATTTTTTATATTTATAGGTTTTAACCTCTCTGGAAATTTTCCTATATGAGTAGTATCATAGTATTTTTGAATATGTTTTCTACTTCTAGCAATAGTGAGCATATCCAATAACTTAAAATAATCTGTTTCCAACATCTCTAAAAGAGTTTCTAAATTTTTTCTCTCCTCTGGAAGTTCATTCCACTTATTGAAAACTAATTGAGCTTTTCTTAAAGTTTGGTCTATACTCTTTATTCCATAGTCAGCTAGAGCAAACTCGTTCCCTTCAGTAGCAAAAGCTATCTGATTTTTTAAATCTGTCATTCTGTTATTTACTGGAGTAGCCGAAAGCATTAATACTTTTGTTTTTACCCCTTTTTTGATTATCTGATTTAACCTAACGGGCAAGAAGTCGCCCACCTCTATAGGTGGTGCGATGAATTGCCCTATTGTTTTTTAG
>ERZ791731.803-NODE-803-length-14535-cov-2.6732_pt1 | contig 14535 bp, 10 predicted proteins | sample MGYA00509954_ERZ791731 | MGnify/ENA primary metagenome ERZ791731 (study PRJEB30046, sample SAMN00715134) | human gut metagenome | study: EMG produced TPA metagenomics assembly of the A metagenome-wide association study of gut microbiota in type 2...
TGACTTCCATTATGGGTATCGAAGGCAAGTTCCTGCTCCGTATCGGTGATGCCGGAATTCCTCAGAACCAATTGCAGGTGGCTACAAGCAGTGGCAATGTGACTGATGAGAGTCTGGCTATTCCGACAAATGAATGGACACATATAGCTGTGACCTACGATGCGGATGCAAAAACTGTTATAGTTTACATCAATGGTAAGAATATGTTGGAGACTACTTTGGACTGCGGTGCTGTGAACTGGGGGCAGACTATGACTGATGAAGGTAACGGATTCTGGATTGGTCATTCATACAATCGTGACCGCTGGTTGGAAGGTAACATCTCAGAGGTACGTATCTGGAACAAGGTGTTGACATCAGCAGAAATCAATGCAAAGGACCACTTCTACCAGGTAGATCCGGATGCTGACGGACTGGTTTCTTACTGGAAGTTCGATGAAGGTGCCGGTACTGCCATTCATGACTATAGCGGAAATGAGAACAATGCTACTGCAGTTGAACCATTGACTTGGACTGCTGTGGAACTGCCCGCCAAATAATTTAGTTATACCTTAATTCAAATAAAAAGATATTGATTATGAAATATATGAATCATGTAAAATCAGGCTTGCTGGCAATGGCTTTTGTAGAAGTATGCTTTACCGGTTGTGAAGATGATGTTGTCATCAACACCGGCAACAGCGACAAGCTGGATACTGTGGATGGCGTGTATGGTTATGTAAAGTCTGCCGCTGGTGCACGTGAACTTACTCCGATTTCCGTTTTTGGCGACAAGGTTGCTACCGGACATCTCTATTTTGAACTGAGCAAAGCTGCAGAGCAGGATGTTACGGTGACCTTCAAAGTGGACGAAGACGTTTTGGAAGCTTATAATAAGAAGAATGGAACAAGCTATAAAATGTATCCCGCCGATAAGTTGAGTCTGGCGAACGGTGGAACTGTCATTATCAAGGCGGGCGAACAGAAGTCGGCTTCTGTGGAACTGAATATCAATGCAGGAGGCACAATCGGACAAACTTATGCTGTTGCCGTTTCTGCATCTGCCAATAACGGTGTGGAAGTTTCTACAAACAATCAGGAATATATTTACTTGGTAAAGCCTTTGGCTGCTATTCCTGAGAGTATCAGTAAGGGTGATATACTTACACATTGCTTTGTGGAAGTAAATGACGAGAACATCTTGAATATGGGTGAATATACCATGAAGAGCGACGGAAAGCCTTTCTTTGATGTAGTCAGCATTTTTGCTGCCAATATCAATGTGGATAGCAAGACCGGTCGCGTACATGTTTTTTGCAATGACCAGGTTTCTTTCTTGCTGAGAAATGCGGATAAGTTCATCCGTCCTTTGCAGGCTAAGGGCATTAAGGTGGCTATGACTATTCTTGGCAACCATGATGAGGCCGGTATGGGTAACCTTTCTGAAGCTGCCGCCAAAGACTTTGCCAAGGAACTGAAGGCTTATTTGGATATCTATGGTTTGGATGGCATTGACTTTGATGATGAGTACACCAGTTACAACAACTCCAACCCCAGTCCCGGCTTCGAAAAACGTTCACGTGCCAACTTCGCACGTTTGGTTTATGAGTGCCGCCAGGTATTTGGAGATAAACTGATCGGTGTGTATGAATATGGTTCGCTTGATTCTCCCGATGGCGAGGTAGAAGGTGTGAAAGTTGGTGATATTGTGGACTATATGACCTATGGTTATTACCAGAATCAGAATCCTAATGGAGCTTTTGGCCGTGAAGCGTCTCATTTTGAGAACCTGCCCAAATCCAAGTATGCTCCGCTGCCTTGGAAGATTAATGATGAGTTGAACGGAGGTTGGAATGGATTTGACAAGAGCAAATTCCAAAAAGTGAAAGATGAAGGTTATGGCATTCAGATGTTCTACAATCCCAAACCGCTGATGTATCAGTATTATACGCTGCTTTCGGAAATAAGTAAAGTACTTTTTGATGATGAAGTGGAGTGGAGCGGTAAGTACTGGAACCGTACTGGTGAAGCTTATCAAGGAAAGATGATGGGCTATGAAGATTTGGTCGGTGAATGGAAAGTAACTTCCAGTAACTCCCTCTTTACCTATGTGGATGAAGAAGGCAATCCTCGCTGGTGGGATTGGAAAGGCAGTCAGGATTTTGAGAAGAATGTAATTATAGAGAAAGATGAAGAAGGTACCGGATATGTAGTTTACAACTGGGGTACTTTCCCCGAAATTACCGGTAAGTATCCGATGCATTGCGATTACTATAACGGTGCACTGCTCATCTATCCGCAAACCATTCATGAGGGCGATGCTGAAGACCCTGCTACCTACAAGATGCATTTCGGTACTTATAGTAATGCCTTCCAGTGGAAAGCATATCCTAAGTATGATAATTATTCCATGGATGGCGATATTGCTCCTAACGGTGATATGCGTATCTATGGTTTGGGCAACAGATGGGCTATCAACCCTTATAAGTATGTAGGCGGTGAGATTGAGAACGACATCTTCCCCGATGTTCCTTACTTCGTGAGTGAGAACTATACGATGAAGAAGGTACGCTGATGCCATGTTTTCCGTAAACTGAGGTTTCGGAAAAATGGATGCTTGAACCTTTTCATACATGAAACAAAGGAGGGCTTTGCTCAAAGTAATGGGGCGGCCCTCCTCAAGCATTCTCATATAACAAGATTCTATTATGAAGCTATACACTTACTTATACAATAAACAATATGAAGAAAAACATGAAATCTAGTTCCATACTGTTGGGCGGACTTTTTCTGCTGGGGGCGGTTTGCAGCTGTACCCAGACGGCACCGGACTATGCGTCTTACGTCAATCCGTTCATCGGTACGGGCGGACATGGGCATACCTATCCCGGAGCGGTAGTTCCCAACGGAATGATTCAGCCCAGCCCCGACACGCGTATCTACGAGTGGGATGCCTGCTCCGGATATTACTATGCAGATACTACTATCAACGGATTTTCACATACTCACGTCAGCGGTACGGGTTGTGCCGATTACGGGGATGTGTTGCTGATGCCCACTGTAGGGCGGCAGGATTACCACTCTATGGGCTCGAAGAGCCAGCAGATGGCGTACGCCTCTGCCTTTTCCCACGAGAATGAAACAGCCGAACCGGGATATTATTCCGTATTTTTGGACCGCTACGGGGTGAAAGCCGAACTGACCTCTACCAAACGTGCGGCGATTCATCGCTATACCTTCCCGAAAGCGGAAGATGCAGGCTTTATCCTCGACTTGGATTATAGCATTCAGCGCCAGAAGAATGAACAGATGGAGCTGGAAGTAATCAGCGATACTGAAATCCGTGGACGCAAGAAGACTGTATATTGGGCTTTCGACCAGTATATCAACTTCTACGCCAAGTTTATCTCCAAACCATTTACCTATACGCTGGTCACGGACTCCATGGCATTGGACGAAGGCGGTCCGCTTCTGCCTACAGCTAAAGCTTTACTGCAATTCCAGACGGAGCCCAATGAGGAGGTATTGGTAAAGGTAGGTGTGTCTGCCGTGGATATGGACGGTGCCCGCAAGAATGTGGAAGCCGAAATCTCCGGATGGGATTTTGACGGTGTGCGCCGTGCTGCCCGCCAGCAGTGGAACACTTATCTCTCCAAGATTGACATCGATACGAAGGACAACGACCAGCGTACCATGTTCTACACGGCACTTTACCACACGGGCATGCAGCCCAACTTATTTACCGATGTCGACGGACGTTACTTTGGTATGGACTTGAAGCCCCATCAAGGCAGGGTGGACGAGCCTGTCTACACCATTTTCTCTTTATGGGACACTTTCCGTGCCTATATCATCCGCTGATGACGATTATCGATCCAGAACTGAACGAGGCCTTCATCCGTTCGCTCATCCAGAAGTCCCGCGAGGGCGGCGTCCTGCCTATGTGGGAACTGGCCGGAAACTATACGGGTACCATGATTGGTTATCATGCAGCTTCCCTCATAGCGGATTCGTATGTAAAGGGATACCGTAACTTCGACGTGCAGGAGGCCTATAAGGCTTGCCTCCGTACGGCAGAATACGATACGACGGGCATTATCACGCATCCTTTGGTTGTGCCGCATCTGATGCCGCAGGCCAAGTACTGGAAGAACAAGATTGGCTACGTGCCTTGCGACAAAGACAATGAGTCCGTGGCAAAAGCGCTGGAGTATGCTTACGATGACTGGTGCATCTCTGTACTGGCAGGTGCCTTGGACGACGAAGTCAACCGCGACAAGTATGCTGCCTTTGCCGAGGGATATAAAGTTTATTTCGATCCGAGTACCCGTTTCATGCGTGGACTGGACAGTGAGGGCAACTGGCGTACGCCTTTCAACCCCCGCGCATCCAATCACCGTAACGATGACTATTGCGAAGGCACTGCCTGGCAGTGGACTTGGTTCGTTCCCCACGATGTAGACGGATTGGTAGAACTGATGGGAGGACGCGACGCTTTCATCGGCAAGTTGGATTCTCTGTTCACTGCCGATTCCAAGCTGGAAGGTGAATCGACTTCGGTGGATATTTCCGGTCTGATAGGCCAGTATGCTCACGGCAATGAGCCGAGCCATCACATTGCCCATCTCTACAACTACGTAGGCCAGCCCTGGCGTACGCAGGAGATTGTGGATGAGGTGCTGCATACGCTTTACTTCAACAACCCCGACGGACTTTCGGGCAATGAAGACTGCGGACAGATGTCTGCATGGTACATTCTGAATGCGATGGGCTTCTATCAGGTATGCCCCGGCAAGTCGGTATATTCCATCGGACGCCCGCTGTTCAACGAGGCGACCGTTCATCTGAAAGACGGCAAGTCGTTCAAGGTGATAGCCCACCTAACAATAGCCGCGATAACAAGTATGTGCAGAGCATTGTGCTGAACGGCAATAAGCTGGAGACTCCATTCTTCACGCATCAGGATATAGTGGACGGCGGTACACTGGAACTGACTATGGGCAGCGAACCGCTGAAGCCGGAAGAGTAAATGGATTATTATGCTCACAAGATTCCCTGATGAGCAATACCTTTAATAAGGTGGAGTCCTACCGGGAAATGAATAGCAGCAGCAACGGCATGTATTCTTTTAGCTCGTTGCGCAGAAATTCCAATGTTTTTTGTTTATAGCGGTTGACTGACTTCACACTAAGGTTCAGCTCTTCCGCTATTTCTGTATGCGTTTTTCCCTTGAAGAAGCTCTCGATGAAGACAATGCGGTAGCTCTCGGGAAGCTTGTTCAGGGTACCGTACAGCATCCGGTACATTTCGTCTAAGGTATATACACTGTCCGGTTCCGTTTCGTAGACAGGGGTTTTCTTTTTGACGACTTCCGCATAATTCCATTCATATTCCTGATGCTTCAGGTAGTTCAGGCAATTGTTCCTCACGCACATCTTGAGGTAACCCAATATCGTTTTCGGGTCTATCTCGAAGTTGTCCATGTTGTTCCATAGGGAGGCGAATACTTCGGAAACAATGTCTTCGCGAGTCTCTTTATTGTCAACAAAACGCTTGGCATACAAGCAGAAGGGGGCATAGTACTCCTCGTAGAGCTGCTTGAATACTTGTTTCTTGCTTTGTTCATTAAGAGATAGTTTCATAATATATCTACAGTATTTCGAAGGCAAATATACAATAAGAAAGTCAAATAAAAGGTTCTTTTTGAAATTTAAAAGAACAAAGCTGTGGCAATAGGCAAGTAGTATTTTGTTATTAAGGACCCAATTGAAAAAACTTTGTTTTAGCTGTCCCTTTTTGATTTCCCGATTGTATTATCTATGTAATTGCAATTATAAATAGGTTATAAGGTTTAGAGATTATGGAAAAATTAGATTCGGATTTATTGTTTCGGAAAGCACAAGCATTGGGAGATGATATCCGGGAAATGGAATCAATTGATGTGGCCAAAGCTTTTGGTGAACGGACACAGCAGTTGATAAGGAAAAAGCGGGGTAGGCAGATGTATGATAGCTTGATGCGCTATGCCGCATTCTTGACGTTACCTTTGCTGATGATTTCGCTGACGTTGGGCTACTTATATTTCAGTGGACCGGAAGCGGTAGACTGCTACGCCGAAGTCACGGCTGCCAAAGGTTCGGTCATCCGTTATGAGCTTCCTGACCATTCGGTGGCGTGGCTCAATGCGGGAAGTACCTTGCGTTATCCCATAGTTTTCAGGAAAGACAATCGGAGCGTGGAACTGAAAGGGGAAGCGTATTTTGAAGTGCAGGCCGACAAGAAACGTCCTTTTTATGTGAACACACTGGATGGATTGAGTGTATATGTATACGGAACGAAGTTCAACGTGGCTGCCTACGAGGATGAAGAACTTATTGGTACGGTGTTGGAGAAAGGTAAGGTAAATGTGGTAACCCCCAATCAGGAGACAATGGAATTGTTACCCGGAGAGCAGTTGCTTTACAATCGGAACAGTCGGAAATGGATTAAAAATAAAGTGGATGTCTACGAGAAGGTGGCTTGGAAAGACGGAAAGCTGATTTTCAGGAATGCGACGTTGGAAGAGATATTCAAAAGGCTTTCAAGGCATTTCAATGTGGATATTGAGTTTGACAATAGGTTGGGAAAGGAATACAAGTACCGGGCGACTTTCCACAAAGAGACCTTGCAGCAGATTTTGGATTATCTGGCAAAGTCGGCAGCCTTGAAGTGGAGGGTGGAAGATGCTGCGCAGCAGGCAGACGATACCCTTACGAAGGCTAGGATTATAGTAAACTTATATTAGTAACCCTTAAAACCATAAAGAGCCTATGATATAGTATAAGAAGAGCAAAAACAAAAAAGGAAGAAAACTGTCCCCACAGCTTTCTTCCCTACTCATTAAAAAACTCACGGATTTTGGTTTAGCAGACAAGAAGCCGTGAATCAAACCTTAGTTCATTTAGTAATAAACTTTAGTTAACCGCAAATGGAAAAATAATCATTCATTTAGTGCAGTATGCCTTAAATATACCTTAAAATTAAAACTTCCTTTACCTATGAGGATAAGTCTAATACTACTTTTTGCTGTTGTATTACAGCTTCCTGCCAGTAACGGGTACGCCCAGCGGACGCGAGGCTCCTTTTCTATGTCGAGTGTTTCCATAGAAAATGTATTGAATAAGATAGAGGAGAACTCCGACTATGTGTTCCTCTATAATAACAAGACGATTCAGGCAGACCGCATTGTTTCGGTAAACAGCCGGTCGGGAAAGATAACAGAGATCCTGGATGACATGTTTCGTGGAACAAATGTCACTTATACATTGGTAGACAATCAGATAATCTTGTCCACGAAACAGATAAAGCAACAAGAACCCAAAATCAAGGTGGACGGCGTGGTCAAGGATGCTACCGGCGAACCGCTGATTGGCGTCAACGTGAAGGTGAAGAATACCATTGCCGGTACCATTACTGATTTGGACGGCAAGTTCAACTTGGCGGTAAACAAGGGGGACGTTCTCGAAATCTCTTATGTGGGATATACTACTAAGGAAATCAAGATAATAGACGATCGAATCCTGAATGTGCTGTTGGAAGAAGATTCGCAGAAGCTGAACGAGGTAGTGGTCACTGCCCTGGGTATCAAGCGTGCCGAGAAAGCGTTGAGCTACAACGTGCAGCAGGTGAAACAAGACGAGCTGGTCCGTGTGAAGGATGCTAACTTCGTGAACTCGCTGAGCGGAAAGATTGCCGGTGTAAGCATCAACAAGAGTGCTAGCGGCGTGGGAGGAGCTACCCGCGTGGTGATGCGTGGAGCCAAGTCCATCGAGGGCGACAACAATGCACTCTACGTGGTGGACGGTATCCCTTTGTTCAACACCAATATGGGGAATACGGACAGCGGTATCATGGGTGAGGGCAAGGCCGGAACGGAAGGTATTGCTGACTTCAACCCCGAAGACATCGAAAGCCTCTCCGTGTTGAGCGGCCCTTCGGCAGCCGCCTTGTACGGTAGCAGCGCCGCCAACGGGGTGATTCTGATTACTACCAAAAAGGGCAAGGAAGGAAAACTTTCCGTCCAGTTCTCTTCTTCCACGGAGTTTAGCAAAGCCTACATGACACCGGAGTTCCAGAGCACCTACGGCAATAAAAAGGACATGTACGAAAGCTGGGGAGAAAAGCTGGCTACCCCTTCTGCCTACGATCCGAAGGACGACTTCTTCAATACCGGAACCAACTTCATCAACTCGTTGACATTGACCACGGGCACCAAGCAGAACCAGACGTTCGCGTCCGTATCATCCACCAACTCGGCCGGTATTGTGCCCAATAACTCTTACGACCGTCTGAACGACCTGGGCGCGTCGTATGTGAAGCAGAAAGACCGCAACATGGTGTCGCAAGGACAGTACTGGAATCCGGTGATGGCTGCCTACCTCTTCCCGCGGGGAGAAAACTTTGAAGACATCAAGACTTTTGAGCGTTATGATGACAGCCGTAAGTTTCCCGTACAATACTGGCCGGTGTCCGAACCTACCTACGCTTCGCAGAACCCTTACTGGACTGCCTACCGCAATGTGGCTACCAACGAGAAGAGCCGCTACATGTTCAACGTGGGGCTGACCTACAAGATTACCGACTGGCTGAACGCCGCCGCACGCTTCCGCATGGACGATACGCATGTGCTCAAGGACATTATGGCTACAGCAACTATAACGACCGCCAAGAATACGCCGACTTCATGCTGAATGTCAACAAGCATATCCGGGACTTCAGCATTGCTGCTAACTTGGGCTGGAGCTATTCTAACTATTGGCTATTGGAGAGAGGATATAAAGGAACATTGAGCCTGGTACCCAATAAATTCGTGGCAGTCAACATCGACCCGGCCAATGGACGTGTCTCCGAAAAGGGCGGTGATAGCCGCGTGCGCAACCATGCCGTCTTTGCCAATGTGGAATTAGGCTGGAAGAGTATGCTTTACTTGACGCTGACCGGACGTAACGACTGGAACTCCCGTCTGGTGAACACCGACGAAGAGTCCTTCTTCTATCCTTCCGTAGGTTTGTCGGCCATCATTTCCGAAATGGTAGATTTGCCCCGGTTCATTTCTTACTTGAAGGTACGTGGTTCCTTTACCGAAGTGGGCGCTCCAATTTCCCGTTCCGGTCTGACTCCCGGTACGGTGACAACTCCCATTGACGGCGGTACGGTGAAGCCTACCTATATCTATCCGTTTACCGACTTCAAGGCAGAGCGTACCCGTTCGTATGAATTCGGTTTAAGTTTGCGTTTGTGGAACAAGTTGAGTGCAGAAGTCACTTACTACCATTCCAATACCAAGAACCAGACTTTCTTGGGTAACTTGCCTGAATTTACCGGTTACAAGCAGATTTACTTGCAGGCCGGTAATGTGGAGAACCGCGGATGGGAAGCCTCTTTGGGTTACAATGACAAGCTGAAGAACGGACTGGCATTCTCCTCCACATTGACATTTTCGCGTAACGTCAACAGAATTAAAGAAATGGTGGATGGTTACCATACTGATTTGTTGGACGATCCCATCCAGATTTCTGAAGTTGTGAAAGATGGCGGACGTATCATTTTGAGGAAAGGTGGCAGCATTCACGACATTTACGCCAATACCTTCTTGAAGAAAGATCATCAGGGTTATGTAGAGATAAAGAGTGACGGTACGTTTGAACTGGATAATAGCGGTAAGCCCGTCTATTTGGGCAAGACTTCCCCCGACTTCAATATGGGATGGAACAACTCCTTGTCGTACAAAGGACTCGGACTCAGCTTCCTGCTCAACGGACGTTTCGGAGGTGTGGTTACCTCCTCTACCGAAGCATTGCTCGACCAGTTTCGGCGTGTCGAAGCGTTCGGCCGAGGCACGTGACAATGGCGGTGCATTATTGCCGGGACAGGGCAGGGTAGATGCAAAGACCTACTACCAGATGATTGGTACAGGAGGTTACGAGACCTCCGGCTACTATGTCTACAGCGCTACCAACATCCGTTTGCAGGAGTTGACACTCAGCTACACCATGCCCAACCGCTGGTTTGGCAACGTACTGAAGGACGTGACGGTTTCCTTCATTGCCAACAATCCCTGGATGTTGTACTGCGAGGCTCCGTTCGACCCCGAACTGACTCCCTCTACCGCCACCTACGGACAAGGCAACGATTACTTTATGCAGCCAAGTGTGCGTAGCTTTGGCTTTGGTATTAAATTCAAATTATAACAGACCGACTTTTAATATGAAAAAGATAAATCAATATAAGCTTTTAGCGGGAATATATGCCCTAGCATTGTTGGCATCCTGCGATTACGAGGAAATCAATACCAATTGGGCTGAAATGAACGAGAAGGAAGAAGCCATGGACGGTGTTGCCGTCGGAGGATTGGTGACAACGATGGGGGCAGACCGTCTTCCCGGTAGGGACACAAGCCGACGATACGGACATCATCAACATGTACCAGACCGACTATCATCTGTCTGCCGACTGCTGGAGTGGATTCTTCTCACAAAACAACTCTTGGAACGGTGGTAACAACAATACCAGTTATTATTTGATTGACGGATGGATTAAGGGTACTTATGCACGTTCTTATACCAATGCACTCGACCCGTGGAAAAAATTGAAAGCCGCTTCTGAAAAGAACGACACTCCCGAAGTCTTTGCCTTGGCACAAGTATTGAAGATTTCGGCTTGGCACAAGGCGTTGGAGAGTTTCGGGCCGATGCCTTATTCACATGCAGCCGATGCTACGATGAACATTCCTTTCGACTTGGAGAAGGACATATATGCTGCCATGTTCAAAGACTTGGCCGATGCTGTGGAGGTTTTGACCAAGAAAGCGGATGCCGGGGTGACCATTATGGAAGATTATGATGCGGTTTATGCGGGTGACTCTAGGAAATGGGTGAAGTATGCCAATTCGCTGATGCTTCGTCTGGCGATGCGCGTACGTTTTGCCGATACCGAACTGGCAAAGCGGTATGCGGCTTTGGCCGTGAAACACTCCATCGGAGTGATGACCTCCAAAGACGAAGAGGCGCAGATGAGTTCGGGTGCGGGCATCACTTTCCGCAACAACATCGAGTGGTTGGCCGAGCAGTACAATGAATCGCGCATGGGGTCGTCCATGTTCTCTTACCTGATGGGTTACGAAGACCCACGTCTGAGCGCTTACTTCAAACCGGTGGATGACAAATGTACTTTGGGACAGTTGGCATTCGATGGCAAGAAATATCAAGCCATTCCTGCCGGGCATCTTTACGGGCAGAACGATGTCTATACGCGGTCGATGATTACATGAACTCCGGCAATGTACCAATCAAGCATGAGTTCGGTGGTTCTTACTCTTGCAGTTTTTCCGCCCCTCGTGCCGTTACAGTCAAGTTTGAAGGCAGCCGGGAAGAAAAATTGGAGAAGATTATTATCCAGAAGTGGCTTTTGCTCTTTCCCCACCGTCAAGAAACGCTCTTTCCCAACGGTCAAGAGGCTTGGACGGAGTGGAGAAGAACTGGCTATCCCGACTTGAATCCGGTGATGGCAAACAGAGGTTCGTTCCAAGGAGCCACCATTGAAAAAGGAGTGCGCCGAATGATTTATCCGACCAGTTTCCATCAGACAACGGAGGACGAGGCCAACTATCAGGCCATCCTGAAGTTGCTCAATAATGGGAAGGGTGGTGAAGACAAATCTTCTACCCGTCTGTGGTGGGATTGCAAGTGATAAACGATGTCTTACGTTAGAAATAAGAAAAATATGAAAAAATTGAAGAAACTATTATATATTGTTCCGTTGCTTGGTTTGATGGCTACTGCCTGCACGGATATTGAGAGCATTGAGATAGATCATATCGGTGGTAACAATACCAAAGATGACGTGGAGAGCGAAGCGTACTATGCCGACTTGCGCGCGTATAAAGAAACCGCCAAGAATTATGGCCGCCCCGTTGCGTTCGGCTGGTTTTCCAACTGGGCGCCGACGGGAGCCATGCGGAGGGGGTATCTCACTTCTGTGCCCGATAGTATGGATATCATATCTATGTGGAGCGGTGCCCCAGGACGTTATGAAATCACTGAGGCGCAGAAGAAAGACAAGGAGTTTGTGCAAAAAGTGAAAGGCATCAGGTTATTGGAAGTCTGCCTGCTTTCACACTTGGGCAAAGGGCGCACCCCTACTTCGGTATACGATGAAGTGGAAAAAAAAGCCATAGAAGAGGGTTGGAGCGAAGCTAAGCTGACAGAAGAAAGAAAGTTTGCTCGCTGGGACTTCTGGGGGTTTACTTCGCATGACTTGAACAACAAGGAAGAGCTGGAACGGGCTCTTTCCAAATTTGCCAAAGCCATCTGTGACTCGTTGGTGACCGGCGAGTGGGACGGATATGATATCGACTGGGAACCGGGTAACGGTTTCAATGATTCCGACGGTACTATCGGCAGCCGTAACATCGGTTTCGTGGTGAAAGAGTTGGGCAAATACATCGGTCCTAAGAGCGACCCGGAGAACAAAGGGCATAAACTGCTATGCATCGACGGGCATATCAATGATTTCTTGCCTGAGATAGAAGATTATGTGGATTACTGGATAACTCAGGCGTATGGGCAAGCTTCTCCTTATTTGCATTCGCCTGGCAATATCAATGAGAAACTCATTGTCACGGAGAACTTCGAATCGTTTGCTTCCAATGGAGGGCAATTGTTGAAACAGGCCGCCTGGATGCCGGAAGAAGGGTATAAAGGCGGTGTGGGAGCTTATCGCTTTGATAATGACTATGACAATGCACCCGATTATAAATGGATGCGTCAAGCCATACAGATTAATCAGCGTGTGTTCAACGAATGGAAAGAAAGCAAAGGAAAAAATAAGTAGTGAATCAAATTTTAGAATATGAAAGATATGAATAAATATTTGTTGAAATATATGGTGTTTTGCTTCATAGCCATGCTGTCGGTCAGTTGCAATGATAGCGAAAGTGATTTGCTGGAACCTAAGGTCTATTTTGAAGAAAGGGAGTACCGGATAGAGGTGGAAGAGGGCGAAGCGATGACCCATGAGTTGCGGGCACGTGTGTCATCCTTGTGTGCTTCGCAGGTAGAGGTGTCTTATGAAGTGGCCGATACTTCTGTAATTGAGGCTTATAACAAAAAGTATGGAACGGAATATGAGATGTTCGATGCTACTGCCGTAGATTTGGGAAATGCTGTTGCCACTGTTCCTTCCGGAGAGGTGTATGCCGGATCGGTATCGGTGAAATTTTCTAAGTTGGATAAGGTGGAAGAAGGTAAGTCTTATCTGCTTCCGGTGCGTGTACGGTCTGCTTCTCTACCGGTTTCCCAAGGGGGAGATGTGGTTTATTTTATCCTCCACAAGCCCGTGCGGATTATGAAGGTGGCTCGTGTGTATAACAATTATGTGAGGATACCTTTGCTTCCCGGTACCCAATTCACATCCGTTACTTACGAAGCATTGATTTATATTGATTTCTTTGGAAACAACAATACTGTTATGGGATGCGAGGGAACTCTGATTTTCCGTATCGGTGATGCACCTTTGCTGGAGAAAGACCATTTGCAGATTGCAGGCAAATCGGAATACAGCGTTTCTCAGGCTTTGGGAACCGGGAAATGGTATCACGTGGCGTTCACTTACAATCAGCCTACCGGCAAGACTGCCATCTTCATCAATGGAGAAAAAGCTTCCGAAGCGGTTTGGGATATTCCGAGCTTCGATTTCGGTAAGGGCGACTTCTTTATCGGTAAGGTGGCCGGATTCATGTGGGGCGAACGTCCGTTCTATGGTCGCATGAGCGAAGTCAGACTTTGGAATGTGTCGCGCACGGAGAGTCAAATCAAGGAAAACATGATTACGGTTGACCCGAAATCGGAAGGCCTTGCTGCTTATTATAAGTTGAACGGAACCGACCAGTTCCAAGACGGAGAGACGTGGAAAGTGAAAGATGCTTCCGGTCATGGAATGGACGGATTGGTGAATGGAGGCGATAAAGCCCTCGGCATCGTGGAATTGGATGAACCGATAACTATTAAATAGCAGGATTCCGGTTTGGATATGAATGCAAGTTCTTGCAACTACCAATTACAAGAACTTGCATTCTTTCTTTTACCGACATGTCTTTATTCTTTATCCTTCTATTCTGCTAATTAAAATTAAAAAATAATCTGCAGTATTAGTGTTTTTGCCGAGTGAATTGTTTTATTAACCAATAAAAGGCAAAAGAATGTGTCTCAATAAACTTAAATTTAGGATGAAAAACATGAAATCTATTGCATGGCAAGCCGGATGTCTCTTGTGGTTGGGCATGGCGGTATGCAACTGTACTCCGGCTTCTTCAGGGGAAGACTATGCATCTTACGTAAATCCGTTTATCGGTACGGGTGGGCACGGACATACCTATCCGGGCGCAGTGGTACCCAACGGGATGATTCAGCCGAGCCCCGACACGCGCATCTTTCAGTGGGATGCTTGTTCCGGTTATTACTATGCCGATTCCACCATTAACGGATTCTCGCACACGCACCTCAGTGGAACGGGTTGCGG
>ERZ791731.812-NODE-812-length-14466-cov-1.81417_pt1 | contig 14466 bp, 11 predicted proteins | sample MGYA00509954_ERZ791731 | MGnify/ENA primary metagenome ERZ791731 (study PRJEB30046, sample SAMN00715134) | human gut metagenome | study: EMG produced TPA metagenomics assembly of the A metagenome-wide association study of gut microbiota in type 2...
CGCAGGAGTCACTTATCATATTCTTTCTTTCAAGACATTGAAATAGTGTGATAGTCCCTGCCGTGCATCGGCAAGTTTATCTTCCCAATGTTTCACGGAGTTCTGACCAATTATGTCAGTCACGTATTTCACGGAAATAAACGGTATTTCTTTTGAACGGCAGACAAATGCCTGTGCGTATGCTTCCATATCTACAACATCTCCGCTAACGTGAGTCAACTCGGTGAGGAAACCATCTCCTGTATTGCAGATTCCATGTTCCGTCCAATGCGTGCAATAACCTTTTTCTTCGAGCAGAGCTGATGAATCGATCTCACACTCCAATCCGAACTCTTTCATTTTCTGCATATCACGGTCTACAAACTTGCGGCATACAAAAATATCCCCTACCTGATGGTTGACTGTTCCGGCACTTCCGATATTGAGCACCAAGTCCGGTTGTACCTGACGGATTGCTTCTGCCAGATGAAAGGCTGATTTAACTTTACCAATGCCTGTACGAACGTAGTAAGGTTCTATATCCGGCCATTTAATCTCTACAAATTCGCCTTGGACGGCGTAGGTTATTAATATTTTCAACATGGGTTTCTCTTGATTTATGAATATGCAAAAATAGAATTTTTATTGGAGATAAGCCACCCTAGTCGTACATAATCTCCAAAAAAACATAGATAAAAAATAATTGCTGAACATTATTCCCATTAATCAAAAATTATACATATATTTGGATGTTGGATACATAAACACAAAACTATAAAACTATTCGTTATGATTATGAGTACAGTAAGAAGAACGGTTTTATTGCTGTTCATTGCATGGGGAGGATATTTCTCTTTAAATGCGCAAAGTAATTTAGAGACTTCCTCTAAGGGAAAAGATGCCGAAGTTTTATTTAAAAGAAAAGATGCTGAAGTCAGTTTCCCAAAATGGTTGGAAAATCAATTACTCCACAGAGATATACCATTTAGTGCCAATCTCAATGAGGAGGACATCTTGTTCAGCAATCTAGTTTATGCCAATACTACTCCGCTTCAAATTGAAATTGTCACTGATTTTGCAGTAAGCCCAAAAGGTAAAATCAGTAACATAATTGTTGAAAAGCCCGCTAATGTAGCTTTCGCCAACGAAATACAACGATTGGTATCTAAGTCCGGTCCTTGGAAAGTGTCAAAAGAAAATAGAGCTAGAGCACACTCAAAGCAACAGTTTATCATTCCACTTAACCTGAAAGGTAAACCTGTTATGTTGGACAAAGCTCCTGAATGGGGAGAAATGAATCAAAGAGTATATTCCAAAAGATATAATCTGACAAGGTATCTACACCAAGTTGCCATGCATATTTATAGCCGGACTGCCAATCATGTGGAAAAACTGGAATTTCCGGATGCCGCAATATTTTCAATAATGGGAGTATTGCAATTAAACTTTAATATTGATAAAACCGGAAAGTTCTCCGACTTGAAATATGTGCATGATTTATCCGGGATTCAACTGGGATATTTCATAGAAGAGCAAACTTTTCCCGGACGTTTTTTTAGTACTGAAGTGAAATGGCAACCTGCGGTAATGAATGGTGAAGCTGTCGGAGTATCTGTTGAGGCTAAAATTGATTTCAATAAGAAAGAGATTTCGTGGGATTGTTATTTGAATAATTAACGCCCCAAAAATACTTCAATAAATGGCATAAGAGGGGGGAATAATCATTCAATAAGATATGCAAAATACTTATATACTAAATCATTAATTGACATCTCCTTTTGTTCAAAACGCATTTTGTCCAATGAAGAAATTCTTTCCTCTACAGTTTTTTGTTTCTTATATATAGAAGAAATATAGTCTTTTCCATCACGATTTATTAGTACAGAATCTGTAAAATCAGATATTTGAGTATCTGATTCTACATAATTTAATGTATATGACACATCCCTGACACGCCCCTGTATAGGCGAAAGAATTCCCTTTGCCACTAAATCCTTCACATCCCTAGTAGCTGTATCTAATGAAACTTCGGCCAACTTGCTCCAATTTTTTGCAGTAAGTTTTCCTTCATAGCCATTCAGATATATATTGAGGATCATTCGTTGTCTTTCAGTTATAATGCTCCCCGAATGAGTTTTCCAAAAAATCGCTTTATTCAATATGCCGCTTAACAAGCCATTGGATTCATCAATAGCCCGTTTAAGACAAGCCAGATACCATTCTAACCATTCTGTAATATCACCATTTCCACGTTGAGCCTGTTCCAGCATACGATAATAAGCCTTCTTTTCCTTATTAATCTGCATAGACATACTAAAGAATCGCAATTTACTGCGATCTGTCTGGGATAATACCATATCTGATATAGCTCTCGCAATACGACCATTCCCATCGTCAAACGGATGGATACATACAAACCAGAAATGAGCAATTGCAGACTTTAATAATGACGGAGCTATATTGGGGGCATTAAACCATAAAAGAAATTTATCCATTTCGTCATATACACGTTCCGGCCCGGGAGCACGATAATGTATTCTTTCCCGCCCAAATGTACCGGAAACAACCTCCATAGCTTCAGTACGATAACTTCCCACTAAAATATCAGAAAAGCCACTTTTACCTGTTGGGAAAAGTGCGGAATGCCAGTCGAATAATCTATCATGTGTTAACGGAGTTTCGTAATTCATTATAGCATCAAGCATCATCTCGACCATTCCATCAATATAATGCGTCGGTTCTTTCACATCGGGTACAGCTACACCTAATTTTCGGGCAACGGAAGAACGTACCTCTGCTGTATTCAAAGTTACTCCTTCAATTTCTGAAGATGCAACAACATCATGCGTCACAGCTTCCACCGTAGCGATCATCTGACTATCAAATCCAATTGTACTTAACCTTCCAACAAGATATCCGATAGCCCTGTTTGTCAGGGCTATCGCATCTGACAATCTTTCAGCGTTCCATCTGAATGAACTCCAATTTTCTATTTCATGGATAAACATACCATCAGTTATTTCTGCAAAAATAACTATTAAATTGGAGTTATCTATAAAAATGCGGTTAAAAGAGGTATGATAAGCCGCAAATTTTGCGGTTAATTAATGAGATTAAACCGCATTTAATAAAAACAAGGCATATTCATCACGCTTGGTTTGAAGAATCATTCAAACCAAGTACGAAACTTCCTTATGTGGAGTACCCAATATTACTTTTTACTATCCGGCAACGGATTAATAGCCCCCCTTTGTGTACAAGTATATGCCGATACATCTACCGCTTTGCGGTGTGATTCAGCAACCGACGCCCCTCTAAGTATGTTCACAACAAAGGTAGCAGTAAACGAGTCGCCTGCACCTACAGTATCGGCCACCTCGACTTTAGGTGTGTTTATGGATGACACTTCCCCACTTACATCATATATGCCACTACGTACTGCCCCCTGTGTGAATATAACATATTTGAGCGAGAAACGAGCAATGAGTTCTGCGATAGCTTCCACAAAATCAGTCGAAAGGGAAAGAAGAGAAATCAATAACGGCAATTCGTCTTCATTCAATTTGAGCACATTTGCCTTTTGCAAGGATTCCACAATCAAGTCTGTCGAATAAAAACGTTGCCTGATATTAATATCAAACACCTTCAAAGAGGTATCCGGCACGGCATCTATGAGTCTCAAGATTGCAGCACGTGACTTTTCACTTCGTTGTGCCAAAGAGCCCCAACAAACAGCATCTGCATCGCTGACAAGTTTCATGGTCGCAGGACTACACTCGATAGCATCCCAAGCAACATTCTCAACAATCTCATATTGCGGTACACCGGCCTCATTCAACGACACAAGCACTTTACCTGTCGGCAAAATATTACGGGAAATATATCCTAAATCAAGTCCGGTCTCTTTAAGCACCGTAAATGTTTCATCACCGAGTTCGTCGCCACCTATTGCCGTAACGGGATATGATTCTGCTCCCAACTCCTTTGCAAAAAAACAGAAATTGATAGGCGCTCCGCCAAGTCTCTTACCTTCCGGGAAGCAATCCCAAACAACTTCTCCTATACCTATTATTTTCATGGTTTTATAGTTTAATAATTATTTTCATGGATGTTGCACTATTCTCGTCTATAAATTTATATGCCTTGTCATACTGCTCGAACGGAAAATGATTTGAAATAAGCGGTTCGAGACGGATAGCTCCCAAACTTACCTGATCGATAGCCGTAAGATAATCTTCATGGCGATACATCATCGTTCCGTTCACCTTCAGTTCGTGCTCTCCCAAATAGAACATATCAAGCGACGGATCCTTGCCAAATACCGCCACTACAACGATAGTACTCCCTTTTTCAATACACTCCATAAGCGAACGAATACTCGACTCAACTCCGGCAACCTCAAACGCAGCTTGAAAATCTTCATCCCCGAAAAGCCTCTTCGCTCCTTCTTTGAGTGATGTCTTAGCTACATTGAGCGTATCTACTATACCACATTTACGAGCTATTTCAAGTCTGAAATCACTTACATCGGTAATAAGAACCCGTTTGGCTCCTCTTGCCTTAGCGAACTGCGCCACGAGGTTACCGATCGTTCCGGCACCCGATACAACCACATTCTTACCTTTCAAGTCCCCGCCACGCATGGTTGCATGCGCAGCTACTGCCACCGGTTCTATCATAGCCCCATAATCAAGTGACATACCTTCAGGCAACACCGCAATCCTGTCATCATCAACCACAAAAAAGTCTTGCGCAGCTCCATTTGCCTGAAAGGCTTGCACTCTTAGCTCCTCACAAATATTATACTCTCCCCGCTGACAAGGCTTGCACTTCCCACACGCAAGTTGCGGACGTGCGGTGACAACGTCACCCGCCTTGCAGATCGTAACCGCCGTCCCCGTAGCGACTACCACTGCCGAATATTCATGCCCCTGAACTACCGGATAGAAAGTTGCCGGATGACATCCGTGATAAGAATGTATCTCACTTCCACAAATACCAATTCTCTTAATATTCAGAAGTACCTGATGTTCTTTCAGGTCCGACGCCTTAGGCGCCTCAACTTCACGAAATTCAATATGTTTTGGTTCTACTAATACCGCTTGTCTCATTTTATACCATATTTACTTAAAATTTCTATTACCGGAGTCTCTATTGACTTCGCCCAAAGTGCATATCCATAACTACTTGGATGAGTTCCGTCGACCGATGTCTCATGCGCATCGGAAGCATCAGGCGTAATCAGATAAACGTCTTTATATTTCGGGTTCGTGAGGATTTTCGCAAACAACTCCTCTACGGTTGCCGCCTTAGCCCGTTCTTTCGCATCAAGAACTGTATCGAATGAACGTCGTTCACGATAGATAGTACGCTGAAATATCAACGGAGTAGCCGGATGTGCCGCTATAAGCCGATCGATAAACGGCATCAGGCGCTCTCTTATCAGTTCTGCGTCAGGATTTGAAAAAGTATCGAATATAAAGGCATCAGCCTTGACTTCCGCAAGAACGTCGAGCATGTAAGGTTGCATCAGGCAACGTCCGCTTGTTGCGAGCGACACGACTTGAAGACCTGTATTACGCATAAATTGCATGGGATAACTCATACCGGATCGATCCGTGCTCACTCCCTGCGTAAACGAAGAGCCATATACCGCTATCCTGTGACGAAAATCGGACTTCAACGGTTCGATAACAGCATCGTCATCTATCCCTATCTTACAAGAAATGACCTCCGAATACATCGGCATATACATCATACATTCGTGCATCGTACCATCCATATTCTCAATGAGCGTGAATGTCTCGGTTTTCTCGCCCTTATACGCTTTCAATGAACCGCTTGCCGCATACTGCCATTGACCGTCTGCATTTTTGATATAAAGATCATATCCTTTATAAGAGATCGGCATGGTTGAATGGCTCGAATATACATATCCCCACTTTGTCGTAATCTGTATATTACGTGTGTTCGTTTTAAACAACACAGCCATACCGGCAGAGCAACGGAGTTGTCGATTCTCCGTCCTGTTAAAACCTTTATAAACCAATGTATCGACTCTATGATACGGATTGGGAGTCGATTCAAACGACTTACCTATCAGGTTAAGCGTTGACGCCTCCGCCTGTTTTTGTGCCGAAACCGACAATACGCACGAAAGCGACAGAACAACCGTTATGAAAAACTTCTTCATTGCCTTGTATTTTTTAGTTGTTTACTGTAATAAGACCTTCAACCCTTCCGCTACCTGCATAGCATAAAACTGCTCATACTTTTCCATAAACACAGGATATTTGTCCAGTCCCAATGACACAAAAGGTGATATTTTCAAGAACTCGGCCGGCGATCCTCCCGAAATCAACTTCCTGTCCGCCGGGGTGATGTGAGGTTCGGAGATAGCTATATTTTCACCGGACTCGGTGCGCGCACCTATCAGGTATTTGCAATACACAGCTATCAGGAAAGCCTCTATCGAAATATCCTTCCCATCCTGCAACATCTGTTTGAGTATGGGTACCACATAAACGGCAAACTTAGCAATGCCATCGCCGCAAAGCCGTGATACCTGATCGCTGATCGCCTTGTTTGAAAATCGTTCGATAAGCTGGTCTTTATACGCTTCAAGGTCAACGCCTTCGGGAACCGGAACATAAGGAGTAACGTCCCTGTTCATAAACAGCTTTATCATTGCACGATACCTCTCGTCTGCCATTACAGCATCGACCTTCCTGAATCCTTCCATATAGGCAGGATAAGAAAGAAGAGTATGTGACGCATTGAGAAGACTTAATTTCATGATTTCATACGGGGTCACATCATGGGTGAATGTAACTCCCACCTTCTCCCATGCAGGACGGCCTGCAATGAAATTATCTTCAATCACCCATTGTATAAAGTCTTCACAACACACATCTGTAACCTTACCCGGTTTTGTTACGGGAGTGATGCGATCTACCATCGAATTCGGGAACGTCACTTTCTTTTTCGCCCACGCTGCCACCTCGGGATATTTCGCTTCGAAGTATGACATAAACGCACATTTGGCGACATTGCCGTTCATCTGCATGTTGTCACACGAAAGAATCGTAATCGGCAAATCTTTCTCCATCCGGCGTTTGAGTCCTTCGGCTACATACCAGAACACACTGCGCGATTGGTTAAAATCGACCTTATATCCCCCTTCGGTAATGGTGAGAGAGATGATTTTTATCTCCTCCGATGCTATTTTAGCGATGATAGGCTCACTATCTATTTCCCCCCATGCCAGTTCTACAAGCGAACCAATCAGCATACTATCCTGCTCGCCGGAAGGGCTGCATGTCGTCAACTGATATATGCCGTCATCTTTCTTGAGGGCGTTGAACAATACCCCGTCCGTAGGCATAATCATGGCTCCGAATACCCCCCAGCATCTTTGTGACGGATCTTCAAGTAATAAATTTGTGTAAGCTTCGAGATGTGCACGATGGAAGTTTCCAACGCCGAAATGTACTATTCCGGCCTTTATTTCAGCACGATTATAATTAAAAGTCTTCATACGATAATTTCAATGTTTCGGCAAGTGATTTTTCCACCTTGTCGCAATGTTCTATATAGAATTTATAAACCTCATTCCATTTGTAATAAGATGCTTCAACCGCTTCCAACGGCAACCGGAGGTCTTTTTCATTCAGCATAAACTTAACTAAAACGTCCGGATTGCCTTCTGATTGGTAAAAGATCATCTGAAGGTTCGCCCCCATCGGAATATCCCAGTACTTCCAACTCTGCAACGCTTCTTTGGAATTACTAGCCTCCCGCGCCCACGTCCCGGCTTGCAGATTAGTCAAGATGGCCATCAGAACGCCATCGTGGCCGAAGTTGAGATTGATGCCATGACGCTTACGAACCAGATCTTCGGCAGATTCGTCTAACAAATGGCGTAACGTGCGGGATGCAAGTCCCCAACTACGCCCGTGAGATACCGGTTCAGGACCTTTCTGCGCAAAATACTTATAGTTCTCGATTTCCGCCCAAGCCAATATTTCCTCTTCTGTAAAAATATCCCATATAGGCACTTGGCGGTCGAGGCATTGCATCAGCGATGCCATTAACCAGAAACGATGGATCAGGTCGTACTTGTCATACTCACTTTCTACTTGCGTAACATCTATAAACAGTCTTGTAAAAAAAGCATCCACATCCAACTTTTCATCTATATATGAACGATATTTCTTATACCAACTGTTTTCTTTACCGAGTATATACTTATCAAGCGGACTCCTGTCGGGACATACGTTACCGTATGGATTCAGTGTGGCAAGGAACGAACGGGAGTTGTCTATCTCCGCCCATTCAAGCCCGGGACGCAGCGACAAAATGCCCGAATTTACAGATTGCATGGTGGCCGCCACCCGAAGCACATTCGTTGCGTTAGTCTTCAAATAGGGATGGCCTTCAAATACTTCCGGATAGTTTTGTACCATCCTCCGGCCTATCTCCCTTGTCTGACGATAACCGATTTGTGTCAGATCGCCTTCTTTGTAAAACACATTCTTCTTGAACGGTTCAAGACGTTCGTACAAGGCTTTCCCAAAATCGGTAAGGTTGTTTGTGGCATGAGCTTTCTCCAATACGCCGTATATGGCAGAATAAGTCACCTCATCGTCTATCTGACGCGCTCCATGACGGAAATAGCCGTTTATATAGAAAGGCGTATATCCTTTGGGCGCCGGCGTAACCGGATGTGAAAGATCGGTCACATAATACACGCCGCCCGCACGTTCCGGATCCCTGCGTATCTCGTCGAGAGGATTTTCGGCCACCGGCTTTTCTTTCGGAAGAGAGAGTTTGAATATGCAAGGAAGATCAGACGTCTTTTTCGCATTCGTATTGGTATTGACATACATAACTCCGTCTTTGACCACAATATCTTCCGGTTCGTAAATAACCTGTTCCTGCACATTGTATCGGGCAGTAATTGTCCGCCTATCCGTATCGTACACCCGGATGCAGGAAGGACGGCTGTCATCCTGTTTCCCAACTCCGAAGCAGAAATAGATTTTACCATCATGCATACAGCCCGCTTGCGTAAACCATACCTCATAGGGGAACACCACCTGATCGAGAATGTCATTTTCGTCGAGGCGCACCTTTGCGCCCTCACTCAACGACGGTATGCGGAATTTGGTGGCGACATACTGGTTTTCCCACGCATGCTTTGTCACCTTCGCCACAGTACGTTTACGTGCCGAGAATATCCATATAAATCCCCGTTCCCGATCGACCAGCCAGCTTGGTGCACCAAAGATGGGGACATACCCTTTCTCCGCCCACTTCGAGCCATCGAGTTCAATTGTCTGTGCGATTTCGCTGCTAAAACGTTTTCCACGACGGGTGATGCTCTCCACAAAACACAACCATTCCAACTCGCTTCCTACCTTCCCGTTTGTGATATACAAGAGAGGAAACGATGCTCCGCGTTTTGTCTCGACGCCAAAGCATACATTATTTACATGGTTGTCCGGATGGGAGGATGCCAACTCAAAGCCTGCCACAGGTTTCGGATCGGCACTTTTGAAATCATAGATATTCACGTGCCCTCCATCCTCGCACGAGAATATGTAATCATCCCATATTTCAAGTCCTTGCTGTGCCCGCCCCCGTCCTTCCTTTGCCAGGAAGACAGAGCACTCCACCTCTTTCTCCGGCTCTACATACAACTGGGCGATAAGGGGAATAGAGATCAGTAAGCACACGACAGACAAATAGATCTTTTTCATAAGTATGCTCTATAAATTTAAAGTATGATTATGTTCTACGTTAATCGAACAGCTCTACGCCTAACGACTCAAGCCGTTTCTGCAACTCTCCCACATCGAGAGCCCGCGGAGTACAATGCTGCGACGCACTCATGGCAGCGGCAATACCAACTGCCTCTCCCATCGCCATGCAAATACTCATGACACGATAGGAAGCGTGAGCTCTGTGAGTACCCGATATGCACCGTCCCGCCACCAGAAGCCCTTCCAAGCCCAACGGGAGAAAACAACGATACGGCAAATCGTATGGTTTGCAATATTGGATGGTCGGTTCCGCCTGTCCGGCTCCGTCAGGATTATGTATATCGACAATGAACAATGCTTTATGTACCACCACATCGGCAAAACGGCAGCCTTCCGCCATTTCATCGGCATCGATCACATAGTCGCCCATCACCCTGCGGCTTTCGCGCACTCCGGTTGTTGTACCACTTCCGATCACTCTACAGTTTTCGTAACCCGGCAAATTTTCTTTCAAGAATTGAGTCAGGAGGCGTATCTGTTGCCTAAGTTCAAGATCGGCGGCGAAAATAGAGCTTACCGAAGTAATATCCACTCTATTGACTTGTGTCGTATTTACCTGACGGCAACCCGGTCTGACCGACGGATGCAAACGCACGGCAGCAAGCATCCGGGGAAGTTTGCCCTCATCGGCTTTCTTTATACACCAATCAAGAAAACACTCGCCATTCAATTGAACATTGTCTACATCTCCAATGCAGATAATTCCTTTCGACTCATCTACGCCATCAATGGTGTATTCAAGGGTTACAGGCTGCATGAGTCCGTCAGCACGTCCTTTTTCTATTTTTGCACCGGCAAGAAAAGATACTATGGCATCACCGGTACAATCAATTGTAACCGCGGCTTCAAAACAGAGCGTCCCCTCGTTACTTGCACACTTAATGCCTTTTACCACCTTTCCGTCACGAATAACATCCGACACGCAACATTGCAAAAAGACATCGACGTTCTTTTCCCTGGCGACAAATTCTGCCAATGTAAGTTTTGCCTCTTCGAAATCGTGAGCATTTGTTCGCCAATCCAGTCATTGTCTTTGACGCCAAGAATAGCACAAACCTCATCGCGCATCGTGTTCTTGCTTACACTACCGAGAATAGGGCCGACATACCCGGCGGTCAGGTTACCTCCGATGACTCCGTATCTTTCGATAAGAGCAACACGTGCTCCTTGCCGGGCGGCGGCTACAGCCGCACATATCCCGGCAGGACCTGCACCTGCTACTATTACATCATAATATTTTGTATTCATTATCTGCTTGTATATGGACCGGAAATAGTCTTAACAGTCATTGCCCCGTCAGAATCTGTGATTGTCACAACTCTGTATTTGTTTCCCCCATCGGTCACACGAACTACAATATGTCCATCATATCCCTTTACTCTCGCAGCCTCTTCCGCCGTAACCCGGTCGTCTACTCCGCTGGGGCGATCGCCTTGCCAGAAGTTAGTGATAAACATGTCACACGCAGGGAGTGTTGTCTCCATCGAATTCAGTATATCGGTACGGGGATGACAATCTACCCACGAATTGACAACAATCGTTTGTGGATTGAGTGCTTTCAGAGCATCCACCTGATTGGTGTTGGTTACACCGTGATGGTTAGCTTTCAATAGTTCCACCTGACCTACTGCTTTTGCACAGGGCAGTTCGGCATCTTTCCACGCATGACTCGAACGTCCGTTATACTGAAGGTCACCACCGGCAAAAAAATCAAAGTTGCCATACGAAACTTTCATCACACAACTGGTAATATTCTCCGGCGGACAATTATCACTGGAGGTAATGTTCTTACTGTTTTCGTATGTAATCTCCGAGAGTTCAGGGAATGTCTTCTTTGTGGTAGTGCCCGAACCTGTCCAGATCTCTCCATTCACTGCCACGTTTTGCACCTTTGCAGTAGGATACTTTGCAGGATTATACTTCTGAACGATCTGATCATTCGCCCCTGCTTTGAATATCGCAGCATCGAACTTTTGATTGGCGACATGCCATTTCACTGCATTGATATAGTTGCTGCAACTTGGAGCATTGTCTGCCATTGTCGCCATATTGAACGGATAGTTATAATCGGGATAGCCACGATCGAGAAGCGTACCAATCTTGAAATTGTCGAAAATCTCGGCAAAACCTATCAACGAATAAGTGTCGGAGTTGGAAGATTTCGGCAAGGAAGAAGTATAACCGCCGAAGTGGTCATTATGGAAGTGGGTAAGTACAGCATAATCAATCGTACTGTTACCTGTCCATACCATACACTTACGAATGTAATCAGTTATAATCTGTGAACCACGGGTAGAAGTCAGAGTCGGATCCCAACGACTACGGATACCGGTGTTGGTCGTATTACTATTAGAGTTGGTCGTAACACTCGAACTTGCGGCATCAATAAGCATTTGCGTACCATCCGGGAATATTACAAACATGCTTTCACCGGTAGTTGTATTGATGAAATGAATATCCATCACACCCTCCTGCCAGGCAGGAATCGTTTTACCTACCTCTATTTCAGTGGCAGCATCTTCCCCACCTCCATCCGGACGAATCAAAAATGAATGAGACTCATTGGAGCTGCATCCTACAATCGCAAGAATGAACAGACTAAGTATAAATATTAACCTTTGCATGCTATATGAAGATTTAAAAACATCTCTCCGCCTTCAATGCTGACGGCAAGACGAATATAATTACCAAAATTTGAATTTACCTTTATAATATGTTGGCCAAGTCCTTTGAAGATTACAGGCTCACTACCGTCGTCAGCCCAATGTATGCCGTCTTGCGATAGTTGTACACGACCTTCGAATACGGGATCTCCTTCTATTTTCTCAACCATAACAAAGAATATAGCCTCATCTGCCCAACCAGCCTCGTAAGGATGAGTGAAGAAAGTACCTTTAAAGAACTTCTTTACCTCAAGATGGGAATCATTAAACATTTTCATATATTACATTCCTCCTTTTATTCTTGTGAAACAACAACAGAATCTATATAAAAGAATACACGACGATTGGTATCAGTACCCACCCAGAAAAGAGGATTGATAAGATTGTCGATGCGTCCATATCCGTCAACGGTATCGGCTGCAATGCCACGCATATCCCAAATTTTGTCCTGACATTGGAACTCTACATATTCACGAAGCTCTGTGTCAAGTTTCAGACGCATGTATTGCCAATTGAGTTTACAGTCGGTCTCATTGTAAATGAGTTTCTGATGACCATCTTTCAAATCCTTGAATCCATCGTGGTCGCCATTAGGATAACGGCGGCCGAACCACCAGGGATCGACTCCCCTCTTACACCAGTCTCCGTCAAGTCCATAAGCCCAATCGCGGTCGGTTATGTCTTCATTGGAATGTTCATACTGCCACTTCTGCATTAATTTGCCATCTACTGCATTGAGATAGCGAATTCCTACATGGTAACGTTTTCCACCCTCCTGTACATCGAATCCCATACCAAAATCGCGGATGGAACTCTCATGCAAACCCGGTTGCGGACGGTCACCGCCATCCACCACATCCTGCTCCGCCGTGTATGTAAACCAACATTCTATCTGCAAATATTTGCAGCCCGGACGAGAGAACGAAAGCCGCTTAATGGCATGTCCCAGACAACCTTCCGCCGGAATCTCCGTATAAGGAGCGGCAACAGGTCTTGTCGAAAGTTTAAGAGAGTAAGTGCCGGACATTGCCCCGTGAGTGCCCGGATACCTGAAAGTAGCGGAACTAAGCATGACCGGTGGCCACTGGTCTTTATTGACCAATGTCTTGGGAACATCAAAATCGGGATATTCCGTGGAGTTAGGCATCAATGTCACCCAGCCGTTAAAGCCAGTGTTGAATACATCATAGCTCAACACCCTTTTCAATGGTTGATAGCGACTGCGCAATAAAATTTCTCCAATGCTCATAATATCATTTATTTAATAAAGTTAGTACCCTGGATTCTGAACAAGTTTGCCATTCATTATCAATACATCATCACTTGGCAATGGCCATAAATAAATCTTCTCATCATACTTACGTTCACCATGCTGGACGATATAGGTTCCGTCGGCCATCGCTTCAAAAGAAGGAAATCCGTCTTTGTCAAATGTCGGAGTCTCCGGCCAAAACCAGTTGCCTGCCGCAAAGTATTCCTTTGCCCTGTTGGCTGTACGGGTAAATCCGTACATATTGTGTCCGAAAGCATTCTCAAACTGATGCCAACGAAGCAAGTCGAAATAGCGCAGATTTTCCCATGCAAACTCCACACCACGCTCACGGCGGAGCACTTTGCGCAATGCCGTCTGATCGGTTGTCGTGATGGACGGATAGTCGTTGGTTTGTGTACGGGTGGTGCCATAAGCACGGGCACGGACATCGTTGATGCAAGCAAGGACAGTAGCGTCAATCTCCCCCAGTTCAATCTTAGCTTCGGCATACATCAACAAAACATCGGCATAACGCATGAGAATAACGGGGTTGTCGTTATACAAAGTAGTACGCCATGACTCTTGCGCGCCTTTGCGCAGGCAACAACCATTGTAAGCACAGTTGGAAGCATCCGAACCGCCTTTGGAATCTTTGTTTGTAATCATACGATTTTGCGTATAGTCCATTACTTCGAGTGCGTTCGGCGCAGGATTCCACTCAATACCATAGATACGGCTGCCGGGAGCT
>ERZ791731.817-NODE-817-length-14387-cov-3.84838_pt1 | contig 14387 bp, 9 predicted proteins | sample MGYA00509954_ERZ791731 | MGnify/ENA primary metagenome ERZ791731 (study PRJEB30046, sample SAMN00715134) | human gut metagenome | study: EMG produced TPA metagenomics assembly of the A metagenome-wide association study of gut microbiota in type 2...
GGTGTACCGTCGTATTGATACCAATCAATCGAAAGATATTGTTCGTCACGGGCCGCATTGTTCGTTGAGTATCCCAAAGTTCCCTGAAAATCAAGACCATCCAAAATGTTCACTTTCAAAATCTCGTTCACATTCATAGTGGTCACCACAAGTTTGTTGTCACCACCCAATTCGGCCGACCAGTTGGGAGTATGAATGCCTCCCCACGCATACGGTTTGCCATCAATGGTCGAAACCGGTAACCCTGGCTGCGGTATGCTACTGCCTAATATACTACCAATCTGTGTAGGAGCCACCTGATGCTGACGACTGGCTGACATATTGCTTTCCAAGCTGATACGGTCGTTTATCTTGAAGCTGTTGAATAAACGTACGTTATAACGTTCGTTCGAGTTGTTCCCCCATTGCAGCGTCCCTTGGTCATTCAAATAACCAAGCGAGAGGCGGTAGGTCGATTTCTCCGACCCCCCGCTTATGCTGAGGTTATGTTGGGTAGAAGTAGCGTTCCCCCACAGCACATCAGTCCAGTTCATATCATGAAACACAAAGTCGGCCACACCGCGGAATCCTCCCGGAATGGGATCTTCATCGGGATTATTTCCACTATGCAGATTAATCCAGCTCCCCTTCATCGCTTTAGCCAAACGGGCGTAGCGCACCCAGTTGTCGTCTTCGCCATAGCCGTCATTCAAACGGGCTTGGAGCACACCATCCGTCCATTCGTCCATACTCATCATGCGGGGCTGCAAACCCACAATTTTACGTGTAACCGAACCGCTATATTCTACCTTGGTTCTGCCGGCATCAGGACGTTTGGTAGTTACCAAAATCACACCTCCTGCCGCTTTTGCACCATAAATGGCAGCCGAAGCATCTTTCAGGAAGTTAATGGTTTCGATGTCATCGGCATTAAGTTGAGCCATCTCACTCACACCACTGGCAGGTACACCGTCAATAATCAAGAGAGGTTCTACCTTGTTCTTCGATACAGAACCACGGATTGAGACACCCCATCCCTCTTCACCGGGAGCAGCCGACGAACGGGTGATGCGTAAACCCGGCACCTGACCTTGCATGGCCGAAAGCGGATTGGATACCGTACCTTTGTCTTTAAAAAGTTTTTGGTCGACCACTGTTACCGAGCCTGTCAACGACTCTTTCTTCATACTGCCGTATCCCACCACTACAACTTCCTGGAGTAGTTCAGAGTCTTCTTTCAATACAATCTTCAAATTGGTTTCATGGCCTTTCACCTGAACTTCTTCCGTTTTGTAACCGATATATGAGATAACCAAAGTTCCTTTGGCATCTTTCAATGAGAAGTTTCCGTCAATGTCAGTCATACAGCCATTGGTGGTGCCTTTTACCATAACATTAGCACCGATAACGGGCTCGCCATTGGAATCCACGATTTTACCTTTAATTGTACCAGTCTGCAATACGACTTGCACTTCCCCGGCATCTGCAAAGACAGCCTGCGAGCCACCTGCTATAAGAGCAGAGGCTATCACCGTGGAGAATAGAATCCTTCTCGATGAAAATCTGAAGAGACTTTTTTTCATATACATAAAATTTAAAACTAACATTTATACTATTTATTCTAATATTAGATACACTGTTGGATATATTCACGGATTTCTTTCCGACTGATAAACAAATGATTTTCTACGGTACGGACAGATAATCCGAGACAAGCGGAAATATCCGCTGACGATATATGCTTGAAGCGACTCATTACATAAATCTTTCTTCGTTGCGCAGGCAGCCGGAGAACTCTCTCCTGCTCACACACAGATAAATCATTAGCGATTATCTGGCTCTCTACCTCATTAATAAAGGTAGGAAGCTGATCTAAAAAATAGGATGTAATTTCCTGCATTTTATAATGACGACGTAAATAATCAATAACCAAATTCCGGCAAATAGAGAAAATAAAGTACTTTATTGTTTCCGGTCGCAACATTTGCTTATAATCCATCAAACGTAAAAATACATCTTGAGCCAGATCTTTCGCGTCTTCATCTTTTCCTATCTTATATAAGATATACAAGTAAATGGAACGATGATAATTCTGATAAGAATCAGTAATCAACTGTACGGATGACATATCTATATTTTCCATTGCTTAGATTTTTGTTTATCATTACGTTGGCAAATATAGAGGGTAAATATGAAAACGGATATTCAAAAAGAAAGAGATAAATTCCGTCCTATTGGCGGAGAGCAACCGACTTGCATACGTTCTAATTATCAACCATTTAACTTACAATCTTATAGAGTCTCAATTTATTATTTGAGACTCTAAAGAGGTATTTATCAATCTAAAGTTTAAAATGAAAGGTACATAGGTATATTATTCTTCATTGGTCTTTCCAATACTTCGAATATATTCATTCGGAGTAATTCCAATAACCTTTTTAAAATAACGAAAGAAGGAAGTACGCGAACTAAAACCACATAGTTCGGCTAAAGCTGTCAACGTATATTTAGAATATTCATCTTTATCAACCAAACGCTTAAACTCCTCTATGCGATAGTCATTCAAATAGTCATAATAGTTTTTATCCAAATATTGATTGAATAAATAGGATAATGTATAAGTGGAAACATTCAATATTGCAGCCAAGTCTGCTATTTTCAGATTTGGATTAACATATAGTCGTTCCCTTTGCATCAGAAGTTCCAGTTCGCCAGCCAAGCGCCTACATTCTTCTTCAGTCACATTACTCTTTCTATATTTTTCTTCTATTACCGGTTGCTGTTTTTCATTCGACTGAATTAGGTTGTTTCGTTTCATTCTCCGGCGATAATATATATAAGCCAAGGTTATTATCAATATCACTAAAACAGTCACACTCCACATAACAGCATTGAAACGAGGAGCAACAGTCACCATCAGACAAATTTCTGACTTCGGATCATCCACCCGATGAATTCTAAACTGATAATTGCCTGATGATAAGTCATAATACGTTATTTCAGATTGTCCACTCAATAATTGCCAGTCGCCATCTATCCCTTCCATCTTACATATATAAGACATATATATAGGCTCCGAATAAGTAAACCCGGAGAAACGGATTGTCAGATTACGCTGTTCCGCTTCCAATTGCATTTTATAAACGTTATTTTCTCTACCCATCTCAGCATAAACAGATTGCTTTCCATTCACCAATACATCGGTAATAGCAATCGGATAATGCCATTTTGCTTTTCTGCCATTTTGTTCTGAAGTCAGATAAATCAGACCTTTCGAATTGCCGAACCACATTGTACCCTCTTCATCTATTACAGGGAAACAGGTTATAAAAATAGAGCTGGGCAAACCATCTACGAAATTATAGGGAACAAAATTATTCTTCTTATCATAACGGTATAAGCCTAAATTAGTACCAATCCACAGCCAACCTTCGTGATCTTCTACAATAAACATCGCATCCTTTCCATCCAATGGAGTACCCGACTGCATTCTCCGAAAATGATTCATCGATAAATCAGATATAAAAACAGCACCTTTATCCGGAAGGAAATAAAGCTCATGATCAGAATCCTCATATACCGTCCGGATTTTATCTTTATGAATAAATCCTTCAGGAAACACATCCGACTTCAAGCTATTGGTCGACGGATCCCAAAGACATAAACCGTTCTCTGTACAAATCCATCCTTTGCGAGTGGAATCAAAACATATATCATATACGTTATCTCCCGGCAATTTTGAATTTTCAGTAGTATAATGCCGGATTTGCTGTCCATTTCTATAACAATAAAGTCCCATAGACGTCGCCATCCACAAATCTCCTTTATCATCCGATTTTATACTGAACACATGTCCTTTCAAAAATGGAGTTAATTTTAGGTCTGCTGTTTCAAAATCGGATAAAGTCAACGTAGAAGGATTGAGTACATATATACCGCCACCATAAGTACCTATGTAATACTTTCCTTCAAAAGCATAAATACACAAGATCATATTGGAACGTAATTCGGGAACCTTAAAACTCTTAAACCGCTGTTCCCTTTCATCTATATAGAAAAGTCCGTTACGTGAACCTATCAGTTTTTCATCTTTCGAAATGGCTATTGCACGAATTGGCATTCCTTTTGAGTCAAAATAGGGTGGGTAAGCATAAGTAGAGAACAACCCGCTCTGATATAATGTATAATCCAAACCTAACTGATAAAAACCAATCCAAATCACTCCTTCCCTATCAACCAATAATGCATAGACAGAATTGGAACGAATCGCCTGTTTATTACCCGACTCATAACAAAAAGAACGAACAATCTTCATGTTGTCCACAGAAACAAAATGTACTCCGTTTCCATCGGTACCTATATATAGTAGGTTCTTTTCATCACTGGAGAGAGACATGATGACATTACAACCCAAGTCGATAATATTATCTTTAAACCCACCTGTCGAGCTGTCAAAACATAGCAGTCCATGATCCATTGTTCCTAAATAGAGTTTTTTGCCGATTCGTGTCATATTTCTATAAGAGAATCCCTGCTTATATGGATAAGAGGTCATTTCCTGGTTTGAGATATTCATGGAATGTAATCCGCCTTTAGTAAGAATCCATAACGTTCCATCTTCATCCAAATTCAGTGCTACGATGAAGTTCTCTGCCGATAAGATATCAGAACTTAATGCTATTCGTTCCAATTGATTATTCCGATAGATAAATAATCCTTTTTCACTGCCTATATACAATCTATCCCGAGTCGGTAAAAGAGCACGAACACCACAATTAATAGTCGCCGGCCTAAAAGGTTCCAGTTTCTCTGTTTCCTTATTAATGATCCATAATCCCATATCATTCCCTACCCATATCTTATTACCGGCCGTCTCTGTTATTACATTCACCCATTTTAGTTTTTCATTATTTCCCAATACAGGATAATGTTTCAAATGGACTCCATCAAAACGTTCAACAGAACTTGCCGTGCCAATCCAGACATAACCTAATGAATCTTTATAAAAAGAACTGACCATCAGGTCGGAAAGTCCGTCTGTTTCGGAAATACTGCGAAAAGAATAAGAAATCGGATAAATAGGCATACTTATGAGTACCAGACAAAAAGTAATCAAAACCTTCACGATATGTCGTATTAGATTATACATAGAGGATTCATATTTAACGAAACAATGCAAACCTACATAAAATATCTCGGATTTTATATAGGTTTACACAAAAAACAAGAAACTTATTTGGCTACCCGTCCGTCCAAAGATAAAGTCTCTGTTACTATTTTATCATTAACGTTCAATATTGATTAGGAATTCTTCTAAAGCTACATTAAATTCCTCCGGCCGCTCCATATTCATCATATGTCCGCAATCCTCAATGACTTTCAGTTTTCCATTAGGCAGATAGTTTAATATTGGGGGATTTTTTGAGAATTTATTATCAGAAGAATGACCTTCTACAATTAAAGCAGGTACAGCAGGGTGACTTTTCTCTAATTTTTCAATGGCATCCAACCCTGCTACTACCCGTACTTCTTTGTGTAGCGGTTGCCATGCATCCCATTCGTCAATCATCTGCCACAAAGGTACACGCATCCGTTCACGTTGGGTTCCTCCGGATTTCATCAATCCTTCAAACCACTCTTTCTTCATCACCTCCACTCCTTTCTTTTTCAGGGCAGCTATTTCTTCATCACGTACCTTTGCTTCCTCTTTAGTCATCGGTTCACTGGGCCCTTTTGATTTCCGGATGTTTCCACTGGCTAGAAAAGCTGATAACATCCGGTTTGGGAAATACGCCAACATATCAGCAGTAATAAACCCGCCCAAAGAAAGCCAGACAATATGTGCTTTTTGGATGCGTAAAGAGTCCATTAAAGTTACCAGGTCTTCAGCGTGCATAAATTGATAATCTTCTGTTTGGGAAGAAGAAATGCCGTATCCTCTTAAATCATAACGAATGACATGATACTTTTTCGCAAATACCGAAAATTGTTCATCCCACATACGATGGTCGAGCGAATGGCCGTGTACAAAGATGATAGGTTCACCCTGACCGGCTTCTTCATAGTATAGAGAGCCGTTTCTTACATGGATCCGTCCTTGCTTAATGACTAGTGAGTTACCTTTCAGTATTTCTGAAACAGTCCGTGAAATGACAGGGCTGCCGAAGAAAGAAGAGAAACCGTCTTCTTTAGCGGAAGAACCTGTTACATGGGAGATGAAGAATCCGTAAACTTTATCACGCTTATTTATCCATGGGTAAGCACCAGCCCATCCCGGTGAACTGATCTGATAAGCTTCGCCTGTCTTTTTGTCTATCAGTTCACGCCATTCTCCCAATCCGTAGATTCCATTGTGGGATTGTCCCAGTCCTTTCGCCACATAATTATCCGAGTCATTCGAAGGGATTATGGCATCTTTCACTTGGTCGGCCTGCATTTCTTTCACAGTTTCTGCTGATATAATCTGCTTGCCATTATATATTCCATCGTGATAAATCATAGACAGGAAATGAAGATAATCATTCATGGTGGTACATAGCCCGCCCCCTAACATTGGAGCGTGTCCACCGTCCGTATTGATTGGGGTAAAATGAGAGTTTTTCATTTCCAAAGGTTGTGCAAGCAGTTCCTGAAAAAGAGTTTCAAACTCCTTTCCCATCGCCACTTCCGCCATTCTTCCGGCAATCTGCATGGCAAGTCCGCCATATTCAAAACGAGTGCCGGAGGTAAAGACTGTATCCAAAGGGAGAATTTCCGCGACTGCCGAATCCAAATGATTATAGTTATCTACACGAGGTTCGGGAAGATACGGGCGTACTCCTGATGTATGGGATAATAATTGCCGGAGAAGAATCCTGCCTTTGGGATCACCTTTAAATTCAGGCAACCATTTCTCTACCGAATCATCCCATCCCAAATCTGTACGGTCTACCACTGCACCGATGACGGCAGCCGCGACCCATTTTCCGGCAGAAGCGACATATACTTTCGTATCAGGTGTATAGTCCCGATAGTTCTTTTGAAAAATGACGGTATCATTCTTCACTACGCAAATAGATGCTCCGGGATAATATCCTTTGTCTACCCATCCTTGGATAACAGAATCCAAAGATGAGAAGTCATACTGTTTTCCCTGATCGGATGATACTTTGCAAGAACCACTCAAAAAGCTGATACTTACTACAAAAGCGGCAATTAATAGATTCTTCATATCGTTGTTTACTATCTATTATTCTGATTGTAAGTCCCAATATACGACATAGCGTTGGTGATGCAAATCATATAGCGGACGAATCACATCTCCTTGTTCTGTCGTAAACATCAAATCACGTCCTACACGTTGCAAAGCACGTTCAGGGTGTTTCTTATCCAGTTTCAAAGAAGTGCGCAGATGTGCAGGGACATGAAAATTATAGGTATAATAATCATTGTAAAGAGCCGGATTTGAGAAAGGAGCAGGTGCCTGCATACCTTCAGTTCCCCGTTCTCCCGCCAATACCAACGGGCCGTATAGCAGGGCTGCCTTATCCGGGTTATCCGGGGTAGTCTCCAATTTGATTTGCATCGGATAAGTGGCCGAGATCTGGTCGCCATCTTTCCATTCACGGGTAATGGCAATATAAGAGCCCGGTTTCTGTTTTACAGATATTTTCTTACCATTCACCGAAACTTTTACATCCTTGCTCCACGAAGGATAGCGCAGATAAATAGTCGTGCGGACAGGATTTTCCGCCTGAAGAGTAAAACGTGTCGTTTCTTCTTTGGGAAATTCTGTTTCCTGGCGGAGCGTTAATCCTTTTTCTTTCCAGGTTACTTGTGAGGGAATAAACAGGTTTACATATATTCCACGGTCGTTGTGATAGTAGATAGCTTCTCCATATTTGGCATGATTCTCGAATCCACTGCCTACACAACACCAGAAAGAATTCTCTTTTGTGCTATACAGTTTATGGGAACCGGAAAGCAAAGGCAGGAAATAAGCCACCATACCCGTTTCAGGGTCTTGTTGTCCTAAGATGTGATTGTACAATGCTCTTTCATAATAGTCTACAATAGATGAATCGCCCGTCCAGCAGAAAAGATGGCGACTAAGCTTCAACATATTATATGTGCAACAGGTTTCTCCGGTATATCCGGTCAAGTGTTTAGAAAATTTCTTCGGGTCGAAAAAATGCTCTTTATCACTGCTGCATCCGGGAGCGAAAGTATGATGGTCAATCATGGTGTGCCAAAAGAATTCCGAGAGTTTTTTGCTAGTCTCATTCTCTGTCAGCTCATAGTTACGTGCTTCGGCTAATACTTTCGGGATAAAAGTATTGGTATGCTTTGTCCCCAAGTCATCGCGAAGTTCTTTCAATGGGTCGATTACGTCATTATGGTAGAAATATTCCGCAAGCCAGCGATAACGTTCGTCTCCTGTGATAGCATACAAATTATAAAATGACTCATTGATACCTCCAAATTCATTGCGAATCATAAGTTTGCGTGTTTCTTCACTAAGGGGCTTCAGTTTATTATAAGCCCAGTCGCCCATCCGGGTGACAATAGTTAATGCTTTTTTATTATCCGCATACAGATATTGGTCTATCAGTCCGGAGAAAAGTTTATGCAGAGTATACCAGGGAGCCCATACGCTTTTTCCCTGAATGTTCCGGTTTATCAGTTCTTCAGGCCAGGCACTCAGATACCCGCTTTTCAATGCGTTCTGCACCTCTTCGAGTCCATTGACCAGGCTGTCGCCTTTCAGCTTGAATATTTCACTGCCGGTAGATGCGTACATCAAACCAAGCGCCGAAAGCATATGTCCGGTAGTATGTCCGCGAAGTTCGCAATCCAAAGATTCCCAGCCACCCAGTTTTTTCACTGTCATATATCCGCCTTCACGTCCGGCAAACACGCCGGCATTGGTACGGAAACTATGCAGCAGGCGGTTGACATCTATTGAAGTCATCCAGGCAGAATCCCGAAGCATATTATCGCGAAAGCGGCTTGGCAGCAGGCGGACGTCTTTCAAATCAAAACTCTCTGCCTGAAGGGGAGCTACCGTTTCCTTTTTCAACTTTCCCTGATGTTGTCCGGGATATACAGACTGGGCAGACACTATACCTGATACTGTCCATGAGCCCAACAAGAAGGCCGTAACTAAAACTTTCTTATTCATACTATTTCTATCTTTTATCTATAAGATACGAACAAGGCGCCTTAAACACTCAAAGCCACAAAATTATTTAATTAAGCTACAATTCTTTAATTTAAAGCCCACTTTCTTATAAAATTCATCTGAAACGTCCTATCTTTATTGCCCGAATCAAAGAAAGGAGCTACATGGATTTACGTACGGCAAATGTTACAAGATATATTCTTCCTCTGCGTGAGGGGGGCTCATTGCCTGCTTTGGCCGAAGCTGACGATGAATTTAAGTATGTAGTCAAATTCAGAGGGGCAGGACACGGTACGAAAGCACTGATTGCCGAACTGATTGGTGGGGAGATAGCCCGTGCACTGGGTTTCAGAGTCCCCGAAATCGTTTTTCTGAATCTGGACGAAGCCTTCGGACAGACGGAAGCGGATGAAGAAATACAGGATTTGCTTCAATGGAGCCGCGGGCTGAATATGGGACTGCATTTCCTTTCCGGTTCACTGACTTTTGACCCGATAGTGCATACGGTGGATGGAAAGACTGCTTCGCAAGTAGTATGGCTGGATGCCCTGTTGACTAATATAGACCGCACCATCAAAAATACCAATATGCTGATGTGGCACAAAGAGCTATGGTTGATTGACCACGGGGCTTCCCTCTATTTCCACCATTCCTGGACTAACTGGCAGAAACAGGCACTTGTTCCTTTTGTACAGATAAAAGACCATGTACTACTACCGTTTGCCGATAAACTGGAAGAAGCAGACGCTGAATTCAGGCAGTTATTGACTTCCGATAAAATACGTGATATAGTCAATACTGTTCCCGACGACTGGTTGAACTGGACGGAAGGCACAGAAACGCCACAGGATTTGAGAGAGGTTTATATTCAATTCTTAGAAGAAAGGATGAAGCATTCCGAAACATTTGTAAATGAAGCACAAAATGCAAGAAAGGCACTTATATGAATACGCAGTTATCCGCTTCGTTCCCAAAGTAGAACGTGAGGAGTTTATCAACGTGGGGATTGTACTGTTTTCCAAAAGAGCTAAATACCTGAAGTCCCTCTATATGATAAATGAGAATAAACTGAAACTGTTTTCTTCCGAACTGGATATTCATTGTCTGAGAGAAGGATTACAGGTATTTGACAAGATATGTATAGGAAATAAAGAAGGGGGAGCCATAGCCAATATGGATATTCCCGACAGGTTTCGTTGGCTGACTGCGGTCAAAAGTTCCTGCATACAGGTGTCCCGCCCGCATCCGGGATTTTCGGCTGATTTAGACAAGACTTTGGAAAGATTGTTCAAGGAACTGGTACTCTGATTCGCTGAACAATCTCTCCGTCAAACTAACGGGCAGCAATGTAGAAACTCTGTTCTACCGCTTCGGCAGTCTGCACTTGGGGTTCTCCACTACGTCCATATTGCCAGGCTACTACCGTAACCTTTACCGGAAACTTTGCGCGCGGGGGAATTTTTGTCAATACAAGCTTGTCGCCCTTTATTTCTGCCGGGCCTTCCTTTACATAATAGCAGACCGGAAGGCCGGAATCTGAAGTTCCTTTCAAAGTTATGTCTTTCACTGAAGCCTTTACATCCGATAGTTTCGGGAAAGTAATATGTTGTGGTATCCCTTCCTTATTCCGATGCGGAATACGAATTTCTACCTGCTGGACGGCACTCCGGTATTTATGGTCTTGCTTTACGGAAGCCATCAGGCAGATGCTTCCTGTACGCTTGGGATTATCCAACCCCATCCGATAGAAACGTACAGTAAAAGTCGTATCATTCACAACTTCCACAGGGCCACAGATTCTCGACATCCGAATCGGACGTGTACCATGTTCTTTTGAATATTCGTTCCTTAGCGTATCTGTGTACACTGCTTTCAAGTGGAAAGTGACTCCATCCGCTTCGGGTTGAAAAGAAGGGGACATACGCACATGGGATTCCGGATTGAAAGTAATCAGTTTTCCTTTTTGCTCAAAGCCGATATACTGTTCTGTCTTTCCGCGTTCATTGGCATAGTATTTTTCTGTGGCATCCGCCATTTCCTTATCAAAATACCAGAATGCATGGTTCCTGTCTCCTTTATATTTATCATAGGGAGCGGCTTCGCTTGCAGGCATTTTATTTTTCCGCCAACGGTCTGCCAGCCAGCCATTCTTTGCTTCTACCGGGATTAACCGGACGGGAGTATCCGATGGCGAATGTATCGGCAACCGGTATTGCACTGCCTTTTTCAGAAAGAGTGAAAGATAATCAATCAATTCATCGGAAATATCAAAATGTCCGTGTCCTGCATCTGCAAGGAATGAAAGAGGGGCATTCGGGTATTCACGACGATAATCGAAAGAGGTTATCAACCGGTCTTCCCACCATTCGTCCTCTCCCATTACCATTAATGAGGGGATACCTTCTATTGTACGGGTTCCCCAATCCAAATTCGCACGCCCGTAACCTGTCAGATGAGTTCTGGGAGAATCACCGTGAATAGAGAGTACGGCCAATGTCCGTTCGGGATTCCACGCGGCAAAGTTCCACGGATAAGTAGCCATTGCCGAGTGTCCGACAGGGATGACCGGGGCAAATTCGAGTTCTGTATACCCGCTTGTTTCAGACAGGTTCTTCATCATTGTTTCAAAGATTTGCCGAGTACCTTGGGTCACGTCCCATCGTTGGTCTATTCCGGGAGTTATCCATATCTCCGCGATTCCCAGCTTACTCATGTTCTTCCGGAATTCGGGATGCTCGAAAATCGTTTCTTCGGTCATATTATGTTGCCCGATGATGACGGCACGGACTTGCTTGCAGTTTTCCGGTATCCATAGATAGGCGGAAGGGTGAGCGTTTGTCTCTTCCGAAATCAGCTCTTTTATTTCTACTGACCATTGCCAGGGGGCGGCTGCAATCCGGGCAGCCTGCATGAACAGGGATAACAAAACAACAAGAAAATATTTATTCATAATGCTTCTTTTAATTGATTTAACTCCATATACTACGAATATGGAGAACAAAACACTCAAAAAATGACTATATATATGAGAGATTAAATGCAAAGATAGGGCTATCCGTAAAAATGGTAGCAAAACCCGTAATCTATATAAAGACAGATTACTATTTACAGGCTAACTTTGCATAGAGGAAATAAAGATAATAAAAACATTAGAATACGCTTTTATTTTAATATAGCTTGATTATGGAAAAAGTAAAATTGAACAATGGCATTGAAATGCCTGTTTTGGGTTATGGTGTTTATCAGGTTACGCCTGAGGAGTGTGAACGTTGCGTATCAGATGCAATTAGTGTAGGCTATCGCTCTATTGATACGGCACAAGCCTATCACAATGAGGAAGGTGTGGGAAATGCAATCAGCAAAAGTGGTGTGCCGCGTGAGGAACTGTTCATCACTACAAAAGTATGGATTTCAAATGCCGGTTACGAGAAGGCCAAAGCTTCTATTGATGAATCGCTACGCAAATTGAAGAGTGATTATATCGACTTGTTGCTCATTCATCAGCCATTCGGTGATTATTACGGAACTTACCGGGCTATGGAAGAAGCATACAAAGCCGGAAAACTTCGTGCAATCGGTGTCAGCAACTTCTATCCTGACCGCTTTGTAGACCTGGCAGAATTCTGCGAAATCACTCCTGCCGTCAATCAGGTGGAGACGCACGTTTTCAACCAACAGATAAAGTTACAGGAAGTAATGAAGGAATATGGTACTAAAATTATGTCATGGGGCCCGTTTGCCGAAGGTCGGAATGACTTCTTTACCAACCTGACTCTCCAGGAAATCGGTAAAGAATATGGCAAATCAGTGGCACAGGTCGCACTGCGTTATCTGATTCAACGTGATATTATCGTGATTCCCAAATCTACTCATAAAGAACGTATGATTGAGAATTTCAATGTTTTCGATTTTTCGTTAACACCGGATGATATGGCGGCTATCGCTGCGCTTGACACAGCTAAAACCCTTTTCTTCTCTCACTATGACCCGGAGATGGTGAAGTGGTTGATTAATTATGGTAAATAGTGGTAAGTAGCAATTCTCAACAGAGACCACTAATAGGAATTTAATTTAGACATAAGAACAAAAGAACATAAAGGCTCCGCTTGGAAAATTATTTCTGCGGGTCATTAAACTGCTACTGTTTCATCTTTTGTTCTTATGTTCTTCTGTCTAAAAAGAAAGTTATTAATCTGTCTGCTAAAAAAATATCATTTACTTGTCATTTTCACATACTCAATGGTCATCTAAATAATTGGGTTATTTTTTCAACGGAGTAAAATGTAACGCGGCTCCACCACTTGCTTTCAACTTCAAGACGAGCTTATCGCCTGCCTTTATTTTCTTATGAGTAGTCCGCACTTTCGTGCGTGTATTCAATTTGTCATCATCTTCATACAGATGAAGCATATACTTTTTCCCCGATTCCAGAAAATCCGTAGTCAATGTAACAGTACGGGGGTCGGTGTTCGTCATTGCCCCTACAAACCAGTCATTTCCTGAGCGACGAGCCTGAACGATATATTCACCAATTTCTCCATCCAATGCACGACTGTCATCCCATATACTCGGAATGGCTTTCCAAAATTCCAGTTCTTCTTCTCCTTTATAGAATTCCGGCCTGTCATACCAGTACATAAATTGCAAAGGACTGTAATACACTGCTGCCATTGCCAACTGATGTGCTTTCGTATTCTTCACCCGGTTATTGAAATAACATAGCGTATAATCTCCTGCGCCTGCAAGGAAGCGGGTAAAAGGAAGAGTCGTATTGTGTGTCGCATCCGGCATTTCTTCATTTCCACGAATACCTTCCTGCGTCATCAGGTTGGGATAGGTACGGCTGAAACCTGTCGGGCGATACTCATCATGAATATCTACCATCAGGCCGTATTCTCCACATTTACGGACTGCATCATGCAGCCAGGAGCTCCATCGCTGATTACCAATCTGCACAAACCCGAACTTGATACCTTTCAATCCCCATTTCTTATACAAAGGCAATAAAGTATCCAACTGCTGCACCAACGCACGCTGATTGACATACACCATAAGTCCGATTCCTTTCGATTCGGCATATTTACACAAAGCGGGTATATCGAGGTCTTTGTCCGGAGAAACAGTAGTGGCATCCGAACTCATCTTCATTTCCGGCCCGTACCAACCTGCATCCATGTGCACATACTGGATACCACGCTCTGCCGCGAAGTCAATGGCTGCTTTCACCCTATCTTGTTTCAAGTCGCGC
>ERZ791731.834-NODE-834-length-14166-cov-2.76423_pt1 | contig 14166 bp, 9 predicted proteins | sample MGYA00509954_ERZ791731 | MGnify/ENA primary metagenome ERZ791731 (study PRJEB30046, sample SAMN00715134) | human gut metagenome | study: EMG produced TPA metagenomics assembly of the A metagenome-wide association study of gut microbiota in type 2...
GATGATTTCCTTCTTCTGTTGTTCCAGTTCGGCTTCGATAAGAGCCTTGTGGGAAACAACCACATTCTTGAATTCCTGGTTGATCTTAACAACCTTGAATTCCATTGTTTTGCCAACGAATACATCGTAGTCGCGGATAGGCTTCACGTCGATTTGAGAACCCGGCAAGAAAGCTTCGATGCCGAATACGTCTACAATCATACCACCCTTTGTGCGGCACTTGATGTAACCCTTGATAATTTCTTCGTTTTCCAAAGCTGCGTTTACGCGATCCCAAGAACGGGTAGCACGAGCTTTACGGTGAGACAGAACGAGCTGTCCTTTCTTGTCTTCCTGATTTTCGATGTATACCTCAACAGTATCACCAACCTTCAGTTCAGGATTGTAACGGAATTCACTCATCGGAATGATACCGTCTGATTTGTAACCGATGTTCACAACTACTTCACGCTTGTTCATTGCGATTACGGTTCCGTCAACTACCTCGCGGTCGTTAACTTTGTTCAGCGTGTTGTCATACGCCTTTTCCAAGTCTTCGTGACTTACGTTTGTTACGGTTTCACCGTTTTCGTAAGCATCCCAGTTGAAGTCCTCAATGGGAGCAACATTTTTAAAATTTTCCATTAATAAATAAATTGTTTAACTCGTTAATTAAGTGAGACTTTATGTTGACTCATTGTAAATCGGGCGCAAAGATAGAAGTATTTTCTTGAACTACAAAACAAAAAGCATTCAAAACAGCAGTGGAATAATCAATTAAAGAACAAAAAAAATATTACCTTTGCATCGTTTCATTTATACATAATCTCAATAATTTATCATGAAAAAGATAATCGCATGCATTTCCATCATTTGCTATACATTATTATGTTATAGCCAAAATCAGACAACGGACAACAACTACCGTACACAAAAGAACATTTCCTATCTTCATCCTGGCGAAAAGGACAGCTATAAGCTGGAGCGTTGTAAGCTCGACATCCATTATCCTACAGATAAAAAAGGATTTGCAACCCTTGTCTGGTTTCACGGTGGAGGACTGGAAGTCGGAGAGAAACATTTCCCGAAGGAGTTCTTGAATCAAGGCTACGCCGTGATAGCCGTAAACTACCGACTCAGCCCGCGTGCCCAAAATCCTGCCTACACGGAAGATGCCGCAGAGGCCGTTGCTTGGACTTTCGAGAACATAGAAGAATTCGGAGGAGATAAAGATAAAATATACATAGCCGGTCATTCAGCCGGTGGTTATCTCTGTCTGATGCTCAATCTGGACAAGAGTTACCTGGCAAAGTGGAATATTGACGCCAACAGCCTGGCAGGTGCTTTCCCCATCAGCGGACAGACTACTACCCACTACACCATCCGCAAAGAACGCGGGCTGCCTTCCGACACTCCGATTATAGATAAATATGCTCCTTCCAATAACGTAAGAAAGGACGCTTCACCCATGATACTTATCACTGGCGACAAAGAGTTGGAGATGCTGGCACGCTATGAGGAAAACGCTCATCTATATGCCCTCCTCAAAGCACTGGGACAAAAAACCACCCTCTATCAGATGGAGGGATTTGACCACGGTACGGTGGCCGCTCCCGCATGTACCTTGATAAACAGCTATATGAAGAAGGCAAGCAAGAAGTAACCACTACCCTTGCCTTTCTTTTACGTATGCCAATGCCGCTCCTATTGCTGTTCTATATTCAGCATAGGGCGGTATATGAAAATGTACATGATAGATGGCTTCCATTTTAGAAAATACCTCCCGGCACTGAGGCAGTTGGGTAAGATTCCCTATCAGAACGAAATCCTTGATAGGACTATTCAAAGCTGACAGTACAGCAGCTCCTCCAATGGTTTGAAGCACCGTATAAATTATACCGCAGGCAATATCTTCTTGAGAAGCATTGCTATCTGCTTTCCCGAAAAGAGAGGCGGTAGCACTCACAGGCAAGTCAGGCAAAGCAGTGTTGCAAATATCACCTATCTGCAAGTTGACACGAGTTACATCCCCTTTCTCAGCCAACTCGGACACTTGATGAATATCATGAGTTTTCAACAGCAACCTTGATAGTCCCTGCAAGGTACCTCCACCAATCCCCAAGCCGCCAATATGCTGCACCTTGTCGCCGTCAATTTTCACAAAAGAAGTGCCGGTACCCATGCTGACTACAATCAGTTGGTCTATATCCGTTGCATGTCTGGCTCCCAAACCATTGGCAATAAACTCATCCGTTTTGCGAGTAGGCAGTCCATATAGAGGGCTGTTGACAAATGCGCTTCCCACTCCCGTTAGCATCACCTGCTCCACATCGACCAGCTGTATACCATTGTCATAAATATACTTACCGAATGCTCCGAATAAGGAAGTCACCGGGTCGGTAGCCGTAATAAACATTGGAGACTGTATCTGTTCTCCATTGATTCCAACGATTTTCGTGGTACTTCCACCCACATCTATTCCTATTACTATACCCATAGCTCCAAGTAATTTGCAGCAAAGTTACAAAAGAATCAATAATTGACAATTGATTAATGTGTCAATATGCTAATTGGCTGCGATATGTTTATGCTGTGCCATCACGCCGCAGGTCATTGACACATTATCACATTGGCACATTACTATCGGTTAAACAGCTCGAAGGTGAATTTGCAACCAATTTCCTGATACTTCCAGTTTGCAAAGCTGGCAAACAAGCCAAAATCAAAAATATGCGTACCAATGCCATACCCTACTTCCAGATAAGGTTTCAAGTGAGGTACTACCAGTGCATTCAGATACAGACGTTCGTTCAAGACATACTGGGTATATTTCATCAAATGGCGAAGCAGAAGGAAAGGCGCTTCGTATGTAAGGTGTCCACGGATATATTTGCGGGAAGAGTTATACCAACGCCCATCAAGCAATTGGAACACCCCGCCAATATCATCGCTCCAACCCATAGGCAGATTGGAGCGCCGCAAATTGGCAAAGTCCACAAAGTACAGTTCTTTCTGATTGGTGAACTCTCCCCAGCCAAAGCGCCAATAAATATCGCGCATCAATCCCAAAGAAACCTGATGCTGCAAATCGACCTCCACACGCTCGTACGAACCGCTGCTCTGCAATACTCCGCTGATGCCCCGTTCCCAATCCACCGAGATGGAAGGGTATTTGGAGTGAAGGTTCACCTTACGGTCACCATTCATATAGTAATATTGTCCCGGAGTCCAAGACAAACGGACACGGGGGGCAAAACTGTTATAAGTATGCCGAAACTTATTCAGGACATTGGGGTCGAAATTCGGAAAGAACGACGAGCCGCCGGAACCTACGTTTGTTACAGATTTTACCGATGGCATACTCGGATAGTTAAGTTCAAACCGGGAACGGTTCACTTCCGTACGTCTATGCATGGATATACCCACTTCCAGCGACAAGCCGTTCACTATCTCCCAGCTATGGCGCAGATTCAGATACAAGTCCTTGAAATAATCCAGATGTATCTGGTTGAAATCAAAGATACTGTCGGGAATAGCTTTCAAGTCATCCAGCACATCACTACTATAAATCCGGTTACCATTACCAAATTCCAGATGAAATGCCGCACGCTTACGAGGCCAATAATCAAAATCAGACTTCACCCTCCAGTAAAATTCTTTCTCTTTAAAATTATAACCTATCCGGGGAACGATTCGCAGCAGGCGGTCGCCCCTGAATATACGGTTGTACTTGAATTCCTGCCGATACGAAATTCCATGTTTGCCGCTATAACTCAAAAGAAAAGGATTAATCAACGGCGAACAGCGTACACTTCCCAATTTATCAAGGTCTACTGTGTAGCGACTAATCAGAGCATCCCCAATCTGTCCCCAGAATTCCAGATTCTTATTGACCGGCTTCTTTTTCCGGATGAGTGTATCCCGACGCAAGAAAAAATCCTGATACAATGTTTCCTCGTGCGGGGTCAACGGAATGGGACGTAAAGTTTTAAAGTAGGCAGTATCACGCCGAAAAGCATTCGTATCCGTACGCAACGTGTATGAATCTGACAAGTCATATTTACTTTTCTTCACCGACTTCCGTATATCACTTCCAGGAGTTTTCTGAATGATGTTCTTATAATCGAGTACAGCTTCATAAGTACCATCTACCACATTTCCCAAAAAACGGAACGTTGCATCCACATCATACTGCAACGGAAGAAATTCGTCCGAATCGCCCACATTACCCATCTTCACCAGATTATTGAACCGCACCATCTCATTACGTCCGGAAAAACGCATCTCGCGTACACTCCACACGTTATCACTCACAATCAGATAACCGCCCACCAGCTGAAAGCTTTTGCTTTTCGGCATAAAACGGATTTTATACTGGCGAGCATGCCGTTCCCCCATCACCGTATCAATCCGATAAGTATAATATTTTTTGGCATTGGGTGCTAAAGGAGAGAGTAGTTTGTCATATAATAGGGTAGAAGAATAGATATTGATGTGAAAATATTCCGGCAATCGTCCGTCCATTTCCCAAAACTCGGAAGCAGTGCCGACACTTGCCTTTACCTTCTGGTCATAGATGTCGGGAGCAGTAAAATGCAAATCGCTATAAGTTTCCATCATATATTCCCGCACCCCTTTTTTGGGCCGGAACATGGAAGGGATGTAGCGGAGAATATGATTCTTCTTACGAATATTCACCCAGCCCTTTATGTAAAGCTCAGCCTTGTAACTTTCAATAATACGTTCATAAAGGGGGGCAAAGAAGATGACTTTCTCCATGATGGAGTCTGCGGAACTCACATGTTTGTCAACCGGATAAGATACACGCTCCGCCCCTGCCTTCTGTACAAAAGAAAACAAGAAGCAAATCCAAATCCATATAAACAACAAACGTTTCAACCGCAATTTCTCCTTATAGAATCGGGACAAATATACGGAAGAATTCGTGTAATGCAAAAACATGTTCCATAAAGAAGCAGGGATGACACTTGTGACACCCTTTATTATAAAACATATGTTACGCGCGAGAGACAATAATACACAAGCACACATAGTTTGTGCAAGATAAATACGAACCTATATAAATTGTTATAAAAAGGGCGCCACAAGTGTCATGTACAGAATGATTCGTAATTGTGACGCATGAAAATTACTAATCACGACGCACTAAGATTACTAATCGTGATGCGGAAAGATTACTAATCGTGATGCGGAAAGATTACTAATCATGGCATGGAACAAACGTAAGCTTTGGGTCGTTTTTCCATAACAAGCAGACTTTTTCAGGGGGGCTATTCTCAAAAAACACTAATATTTTCGAGAATACCCCCTAAAAAAGAGGGGGTAGTTCAGAAAAAACATGTATTTTTGCGCCCAACAACCAATAAAAGGAGAGACTTATATGTCAAAAATGCGATTTTTTGCTTTGCAAGAACTTGCCAATCGGCAACCTCTTGAAGTGACTACCCCTTCAAACAAACTGTCCGACTACTACGGCAGCCATGTCTTCGACCGTAAGAAAATGCAGGAATACCTGCCCCGTGAAGCCTACAAAGCCGTAACCGACGCCATTGAAAAAGGCACTCCCATCAACCGCGAAATGGCAGACTTGATTGCCAACGGCATGAAAAGTTGGGCAAAATCCCTCAACGTCACCCACTACACGCACTGGTTCCAGCCCCTAACGGATGGAACTGCCGAAAAGCATGACGGCTTCATCGAATTCGGCGAAGGAACGGAAGTAATTGAACGTTTTTCCGGCAAACTGCTCATCCAGCAGGAACCGGATGCATCCTCTTTCCCCAACGGAGGTATCAGAAACACATTCGAAGCACGAGGATATACAGCCTGGGATGTTTCCTCACCCGCCTTTGTGGTAGATACCACGCTTTGTATCCCCACCATCTTCATCTCTTATACCGGCGAAGCGCTCGACTACAAGACTCCATTGCTCAAAGCCTTGGCAGCTGTAGACAAGGCGGCGACAGACGTATGCCAGTTGTTCGACAAGAATATCACACGCGTTTATACCAATTTAGGCTGGGAACAAGAATATTTCCTCGTCGACTCGGCACTGTACAATGCCCGCCCGGATCTTTGTCTGACCGGACGTACCCTGATGGGACACTCCTCGGCCAAAGACCAGCAGTTGGAGGACCACTATTTCGGCTCCATCCCCCCACGTGTCACAGCTTTTATGAAAGAACTGGAAATCGAATGTCACAAACTGGGCATCCCGGTCAAGACCCGCCATAACGAAGTAGCTCCCAACCAGTTTGAGCTGGCGCCTATCTTTGAGAACGCCAACCTTGCCAACGACCACAACCAGCTTGTGATGGATCTGATGAAACGCATCGCACGCAAGCATCACTTCGCCGTACTGCTTCACGAAAAGCCCTACAACGGCGTGAACGGCTCCGGTAAGCACAACAACTGGTCGCTTTGTACCGATACGGGTATCAATTTGTTTGCACCGGGCAAGAATCCGAAAGGGAACATGCTGTTCCTTACCTTCCTAGTAAACGTACTGATGATGGTATACAAAAACCAGAACTTGCTACGCGCCTCCATCATGAGTGCCGGAAACAGCCACCGTCTGGGAGCCAATGAAGCACCTCCCGCCATTCTGTCCATCTTCCTGGGCAAACAGCTGTCTTCCATCCTCGACGAGATAGCCCGCCAGATAAGCAGCAGCAAGATGACATCGGAAGAAAAGACAACACTGAAATTAGGCATCGGACGTATTCCTGAAATATTACTGGATACTACCGACCGTAACCGTACTTCTCCATTCGCCTTTACCGGCAACCGCTTTGAATTCCGTGCCGCAGGTTCATCTGCCAACTGCGCCGCCGCCATGATTGCCATCAATGCGGCTATGGCCAATCAGCTGAACGAGTTCAAAGTATCCATCGACAAACTGATGGAAGAGGGGGTCGGCAAGGATGAAGCTATCTTCCGCATTATGAAAGAGACCATCATCGCCTCCGAGCCTATCCGCTTTGAGGGGGACGGCTACTCCGAACAATGGAAGCAGGAAGCTGCACGCCGTGGGCTGACCAACATCTGCCACGTTCCCGAAGCCTTGATGCACTACATGGATAACCAGTCCCGTTCCGTACTCATCGGCGAACGTATCTTCAACGAAACGGAGCTTGCCTGCCGCCTGGAAGTAGAACTGGAAAAATACACCATGAAGGTACAGATAGAAAGCCGTGTATTGGGTGATCTTGCCATCAACCACATCGTACCGACTGCCGTTATCTACCAAAACCGTCTGCTGGAAAATCTCCGTGGCCTGCGCGAGACCTTCTCTCCCGAAGAATACGAAGTCCTCAGTGCCGACCGGAAAGAGCTTGTACGCGAAATTTCCAAGCGCGTAACCGCCATCAAGGTACAAGTACGCGAAATGACCGAAGCCCGCAAAGTAGCCAACCACATGGATAACTACAAAGACAAGGCTTTCGCTTACGAAGAAACCGTACGCCCTTATCTGGAAAGTATCCGTGACCACATCGACCACCTTGAGATGGAAATTGATGATGAAATCTGGCCGCTTCCGAAGTATAGGGAGCTGCTGTTTACAAAGTAGGCCTCTCCCTATCCCCCTCCCCCGTAGGGAGGGGGATAGAGATACTACGATAAACAATTAAGTTACTACGATTTACGATTTGACGGTTTACGGTTGGAGTTACTCGTACAATCATAAACCCACCTGCTAATGAGCAGTTGTTTAACAATACAAACTTCAATCGTAAATCGTCTAATCGTAAATATATAGATTTTCCTTTATCTCCCCCCCCTACGATATCTTTTTGTCATATTTGTGCAATATTTAATTTTTTCTTTTTACATTTGTGCTGTATAACACAGTTTTGCAGCAGTTATGGTAAAAGTAAACTTATCTGATATTAATGTTCCGGAGTTGATTGCAGATATATGGTCTCCCCTGAATGACGAACAACGGGAATTCCTCGCCAACCACTTCACACTCCAGAACTACAAAAAAAACGAAGTCATCCATTGCGAAGGCGAGACACCTACGCACTTGATGTGTCTGCTGAGTGGAAAGGTAAAAATCTATAAAGACGGAGTCGGTGGTAGAAGCCAAATTATCCGTATGATTAAACCTGTCGAATATTTCGGTTACCGCCCTTACTTTGCAAAAACAGACTATGTTACGGCAGCATCTGCATTCGAGCCGTCTCTTGTTTGCCTGATCCCCATGACTGCCTTGATGACTCTGCTCACACAAAACAACGACCTTGCCATGTTCTTCATCAAGCAATTGTCCGTTGACTTGGGCATTGCCGATGAACGTACCGTAAACCTGACGCAGAAACATATCCGCGGAAGACTCGCAGAATCCCTGCTGTTCCTCAAAGAAAGTTATGGTTTGGAGGAAGACGGCTCCACCTTGAGTATCTATCTCTCGCGTGAAGATCTGGCCAATTTGTCAAACATGACCACTTCCAACGCCATACGTACGTTGTCACAGTTTGCCACAGAACGGTTAATCACCATCGACGGACGTAAAATCAAAATCATAGACGAAGAAAAGCTGAAGAAAATCAGCAAGATAGGATAAAGAATAAGTGACAAGGGATAAGCGATTAGGGATTAGCATAATAAAAACACATTGTTGCCATCCTAATCCCTAATCGCTAATCACTAAATCAGTCCTTTCGCAGACAAATATCTTTCCGCTTCAATGGCTGCCTGGCAACCTGTTCCGGCGGCGGTGATGGCTTGACGATAGTGAGGATCAGCAACGTCTCCGGCGGCGAATACGCCCGGCACTTTCGTACGCGGTGTTCCCGGCTCGGTGACGATATAACCTACTTCGTCCGTATCTACATAAGGTTTGAAAATATCAGAGTTGGGCTTATGGCCGATAGCCAGGAAGAAACCGTCAATGGCCACATCATAGCGCTTCTCATCAGGTTCACCCACACGCTGTACCAAATGCACCCCTTCCACACCGTTTTCTCCAAACAAGCCTACGGCATTATGTTCGAACAGTACTTCAATCTTGTCATGCTTCATCACACGCTCCTGCATAATCTTGGAAGCGCGAAGATAAGGTTTGCGGACAATCAGATAAACCTTGGCAGCCAGTCCGGCAAGGTAAACGGCTTCCTCGCAGGCAGTATCTCCACCCCCTACAACAGCTACCGTTTTCTTGCGGTAGAAGAAACCATCACAAGTGGCACATGCGCTGACACCCATCCCCGCATATTTCTTTTCATCCTCCAGTCCCAGATACTTCGCTGCGGCACCCGTAGCAATAATCAGCGTTTCAGCCTCAATCACCTTTTCGTCATCAATTGTAATCTTGTAAGGTGCTTCAGCAAGATTGGCAGCAGTAGCGACTCCATAACGCAAATCTGCACCAAAACGTTCGGCTTGCTTCCGCAAGTCTTCCATTAATTCCGGACCAGCGATACCTTGGGGATAACCGGGAAAGTTCTCCACATCAGTGGTGGTCGTTAACTGGCCACCGGGCTGCAATCCTGCATAAAGCACCGGTGAAAGATTGGCACGGCCTGCATAAATAGCGGCAGTATAGCCGGCAGGACCCGAACCGATAATCAGACATTTTACTTTTTCTGTTTCCATCATTATATTATTTACTATTTGACTATTTACAATTTACTATTTAGCGCATGTCGATGACTTCAGCTGTGGGATAGGCTTTTTTGTCAAAGACAAAGAAACTATCCGGATAGGATTGTCCGGTCTGGTAGCTATCAATAAGGATAGTAGTCATATACTTACTTCCCCGTGGCGCCAAGTGCACTTGATGCAGACGATACGTATCCTTTGTCACAAACAGATAGACACTTTCAGGGTCTTTCCTCTTGTCGGCAGCAGTCATGATGACATAATAAACAGATTTGTCCCGCTTACCACCGACACTGCCCAACTTCAATCTGTATCCCTGCTTGTAGAGGGACAACCAGGCATACGGATTAAGAGTCTGCAATTCCTCCTGCGTAGGTTCCGATACATTCACCTCATCTGTCGAAGCCACATAGCTCCACTGTGTATGTCCGTCAAACCAAGTCTTCATTCCCTCAGTCTCAACCACAAACTTCTCACCTTCCAGATAGAGAACTCCCGCATAAGAGCCCTGTTGTTCGTTCACGGTAAACGCCAGCTTCACCCCTCCCGCTTTCCGAAAGGCTTCGGCTGTACGATCTAATATATTCTTAGCATCCGGTTGCTGTGCCGACATCGGCACAGCAAACAACAACAATAGCATGCCAAGTAAAAGCTTATCAAGTTTCATCATTCTATAAATAACCATTCCTTATTGCAAATTGTTTAACCGCATTTCCAGGTCGTTCTCATCTATACAGAACACCTCACGCGCCTTGCTGCCTTGCGCCGGTCCCACAATCCCCGCTTTCTCCAACTGGTCCATGATGCGGCCGGCACGATTATAACCGATGGCAAACTTACGCTGAATGAGCGACGTAGAACCCTGCTGGTGAATAACGACGAGACGGGCTGCATCCTCGAACAAAGGATCAAGACGCCCCATATCCACATCCCCCAAATCACCTCCTGCATTTTCATCCACATATTCGGGCAGATAAAAAGCGGTGGGGTAGCCCTGCTGGCGGGCGATGAACTTCGTAATCTCCGCCACTTCGGGGGTATCGATAAAGGCACACTGCACACGCACCGGGTCTGCTCCCTGCAGGAATAGCATATCACCGCGACCTATCAGCTGGTTGGCTCCCGGACGGTCGAGGATGGTACGCGAATCGACCATTGCCGATACACGGAAAGCGATACGCGCCGGGAAGTTAGCCTTAATCGTACCCGTAATGATGTTTGTTGTCGGTCGCTGTGTAGCGATAATCATATGTATACCTACGGCACGCGCCAACTGGGCGATGCGGGCAATGGGCAGTTCCACATCCTTGCCAGCTGTCATAATCAAGTCACCGAACTCGTCGATAACGACTACGATGTAAGGCATGAACTTATGCCCCTTCTCCGGATTCAGACGACGGTTGATGAACTTCTCGTTGTACTCCTTGATGTTGCGCACATGGGCAGCTTTCAGCAAGTCATAGCGGGTATCCATCTCCACACAGATAGAGTTCAAGGTCTGCACCACCTTCGTGACGTCTGTAATGATGGCATCTTCCCCGTCGGGCAATTTTGCGAGGAAGTGATGCTCAATCACGGAGTAGATGCTGAATTCTACTTTTTTGGGGTCTACCAGCACAAACTTCAGCTCTGCCGGATGCTTCTTATATAATAAGGAGGTGATGATGGCATTCAACCCCACGGACTTACCCTGACCGGTAGCACCGGCAGGGAGCACGTGCGGCATCTTGCACAAATCCACCATAAATACTTCATTCGTAATCGTCTTACCCAGTGCGATGGGCAAGTCGTAAGTAGACTCCTGGAACTTCTTGCTGCCGATAATGCTCTGACCGGATACAATCTTCGGATTGGAATTGGGCACTTCGATACCAATCGTACCCTTTCCCGGAATGGGAGCGATGATACGGATGCCGAGCGCCGAAAGGCTGAGGGCAATATCATCTTCCAGACCGCGTATCTTCGAAATGCGGACGCCCTGCTCGGGAGTGATTTCATACAGCGTCACCGTAGGACCTACCGTCGCCTTAATGGTACTGATTTCTATACCGAAACTACGCAGAGTATTGATAATCTTATCCTTGTTCGCGTTCTGCTCTACCATGTCAATGGTCGGACCATTGTCATCGTAATGCTTCATCAAGTCTATTGTGGGGTAATGATAGTTTTCCAAATCCAGACGGGGATTGTACGGCTCCTTCTCCGTTCCCACATACTCCTCCTCTTCAGCCTTCTCAACCTGGAATGCCGGCTCCTTCTCTACCGGCTGTTCCCGAAAAGGGGGCACCGGCTCCGGTGCAGGAGTCTCAAAAGTCATGGTAACGTCCTCATCCGCAGACTTGGCAGGCTTTATCTTTCCATCACTTCCACCCAAGTCAAGGGTGATTTCATTCAGCGGTTCGTCCTCTTCTTCCTCTGTAGCAATCTCCTCCTCCTTTTCAAGAACCTTTTCCGGCTCCGCAGCTTCCGGTGTCGGAGCAGCCGCCTTTTCCTTTGCACCCCAAGAGGTCTTGAACTCTTCCGGCGTTTCACCCTGCACGCTTTCCGCCTTCTCCTTACGCTTCAAGAAGCTGAGACTGAACAATCTGCGCAACCAGATGACAGTCCGTGCACTCAGATAGATGAGGAAGCAAATGGCAGTTACCAACAATAGCAGCCAAACTCCCGGCACACCGACTTGAGACACAAGCCAGTTACTGACATTGTATCCGTGCATACCGCCCAGATAGAGGAAAGAGTCCTTGTACTGGTCTACAAACACAAAACCGAAAAATACCGAGAACCACACCAGCATCAACGAACAGCCGATGAACCACTTCCACAAGCGCACCACACGCACCCGCATCAGCTTCAGTCCCGCCACAGCCAAGAACACGAGAATCAGGAAAGACGATACGCCGAAGCAATCATTTATCAGATAGCTGGCCAACTGCGCACCGCGGCTACCGGCGTAGTTCTTCACCCCATTGTTGGTGGAAATCAGCTCCTGCGCACTGCCTCCGTCAATGATGCTCTGGTCTGCCGCTCCCGTGAAAAAGAATGATGTGAAAGCAAGCAACAAATAAACCGAAAAGATTACCAGCACCAAGCCGATAACGAAATGAACCGTTTCACTTCTAAATAACGCTGCCACTTATCCAAAAAACGAGAGTGACAGCTCCGTATCTTTAGCTGTTGAATTTTTCTTTGCCATATTTTTTAAATAACTATTGAGAATTGATTGCAAAAATAATAAAAACTATCCTTCTGCCGCGTTGTTTTCATTCTTTAATTTCTCGTCTGCCGATTATAGGTATTCCTAATCTACAACTGTAATTTTATCGCATGTTTTACTTACATACTTGCATGAAATGACATAGCGCACTAATTTACAACAGATTGCACCATGCAAGCAGACCTCATGCAAGCATGCAGGCAGATTTTGCCTACATGACGCAATCCATGCAAGCCCTATACGCATCAACCTACTCTTTTTCCTTCAAAAAATAAATCGGCTGTTTCTGCAACCCTTTGTTTACCAACACATTCTCCTCACAAAGACGACGAATCTGCCGCGTTGCAGTCGTGCGGGTCATGCCGCAAATCGACTGTACAACACTGCGGGTGATGAACTCATTCTTACGTAGATAGTTCACCACTTTTTGCTTCACCTCATCATCCGTCAGCCTCTTTTTCATGAGATTCCGCAATTTCAGCGGCTTTACTTTCAATACTCCTATCTCACTGCGCAACGCCTTGTCCGGTCTGAAAGTGATGTTTTTCAACTTCACCTTAGTACTTTTCCGCTTTGTCTCCAGTGTCACCGGTTCCGTGCAGGTCAGCGTGGGAACAAAGTAACCGATGCCGTCCAAATGTACCTGCCTGCCCTCCCCCAGCTCGCGTCCCACAAAATGCGACAAAGCATCGAGTACCGCCAGTACATCCGTCTCGGTCAGCGAGCAGTATTCTTGTATATGCCTGCGCAGCTCATCGGTCGTCGTGGAGCCGTTCAGTTTAATCCGGGGATGCAGGGTCAGCTCTTCCCCTTGTTTATCCTTCGTTTTCGGGTTTTCGTACCAATCAAATAAAATTGCCATATTCCTTCCTCCATTTTTAGATTCATTTCTGTTGCTGTCTGCAGGTTTCGCTCATGCAAAGTACCGGCTTTCATTAGGCAGAGCATAGGTCTTCCTTACGCAAAGAAGCGTTCTTCCTTCTGCTGAAAGCTTATCAAAAAAAGATGCGCACAGCTGTGGTTTACCTTCTTCATATTTGTGATACACCTTCTTCACAACTATGAGAAAGACATTCCACGACTGTGCGCAACTACAAACTACAGAGGCAAAGATAGTGAAAAGCAGGGGGCCTGGCAAAGGAATGCTAATCTTTTTCAGATTGAAGCATGTAATAATGCGGTAATAATAGCGCTATTTGCCCAGCTCCATAATTGCAATAATTAATCTTCTTCTTCATCATCGTCACCATCCCATCTACACCCACAAGCATCACAAGCATAATCATTAATACCGCTTGAATCAGGATAGACCAAATGCGAGCCACATTCAGGGCAACGCAACTTATTTC
>ERZ791731.839-NODE-839-length-14111-cov-2.26672_pt1 | contig 14111 bp, 11 predicted proteins | sample MGYA00509954_ERZ791731 | MGnify/ENA primary metagenome ERZ791731 (study PRJEB30046, sample SAMN00715134) | human gut metagenome | study: EMG produced TPA metagenomics assembly of the A metagenome-wide association study of gut microbiota in type 2...
CCCATGAAGTTCATATCGGCAAGAATGGCCTGATTCAGTATTTCGGCAGGGAATATATCCGCAAACATCTTTTTGGTGATGTCCTGGCCGTAAAGCATCTTCTTCCCTTCGTATACACAGATATGGATTACATTATCATAATACACATTGTCCACACTGATTCCATTTTCAGAATAGGAAGTCTTGAAAACCTTCATCTTTGAGGGGTTGATATATACATATCCCCTATACCTTGTATTCTTGTATATTACGATACTGTCTTTCTTTATCACTTCCGGAGTAGTGGAAATGACTTCTACTTCCCGGCTGGTGAAAACCAAAGAATCTTCTGCATTCTCTGATTTATGCAGTTTAATTACTTCGTCGGCCAGCGAGTGGAACCAGAAGCTGTATTCCGTTTGACGGTCTATCTTATAGGCCACCGGTTCATTGCTGTATATGTAGATTGTATCGTGAACGACCTTGAAAGATACGGGAGCGCTTTGCGGGTTGGCATAATATACCGTATCCCCTTCGATGCGCATCAACGGCATTTCTGTTTCATCGTTCACCCAGATGCCTTGTAACAGTTGCTTTGCAATGAGATCTTCCTTTACGGAAACCTCTCCTGTTTGTCTGTTGCTGCATGAGGCTAATGAGACAACAAGTACAATGAGAATCGCACTTCCTTTTATTGTCATAACGTCCCTGTTTATTTCTTTTCTTCTTTCTGCGACTTTATTTTCCGATGCAATGATATGTGAAACCTTGTTCTTCCATATCTTTCTTGTCGTAAATATTACGTCCGTCCAATACCAACGGCTGCTCCATGGTCTTCTTGATGACTGCCCATGAAATCAGGCGGAATTCTTTCCATTCGGTCACCAGCATCAGTGCATCTGCGTCCAGTGCGGCATCATACATATCTGTCGCATAATAAATACTTTCTCCTATGCGGCGTCGGCATTCGTTCATGGCAGCCGGGTCGTAGGCACGTACTTTACAGCCGGCTTTCAGCAGCTTGTCAATCAATATCAGGGCCGGAGCTTCACGCATGTCGTCTGTTTCGGGTTTAAAGGCCAGTCCCCAAATGGCGATGACCTTTCCCTCCAAATCATTATTGAAATGCTTCTGCAACTTTTCGAATAAGATACTCTTCTGTTTCTCGTTCACCTCCTCTACTGCATGGAGTACACGCATCTTGTAGCCGTTCAGTTCAGCTGTCTTAATCAGTGCCTTTACATCCTTAGGGAAGCATGAGCCGCCGTAGCCTATCCCCGGATAGAGGAACTTACGTCCGATACGGGTATCCGAACCGATACCGCTGCGCACCATGTTTACATCCGCTCCCACCAATTCGCATAAATTGGCAATGTCGTTCATGAAGCTGATGCGGGTGGCAAGCATGGAGTTAGCCGCATACTTTGTCATTTCTGCAGAAGGGATGTCCATAAAGATGACACGGAAGTTGTTCAGCAGGAATGGTTTGTAGAGCTTGCTCATTATCTTCTTGGCTCGTTCGGACTCTACTCCCACCACTACACGGTCGGGACTCATAAAATCGTTGATGGCATTACCTTCTTTCAGAAACTCGGGATTCGAAGCGACATCAAAGTCAATGTTCACCCCTCTCTTATCAAGTTCTTCTTGAATGGCAGTCCGCACTTTTTGGGCAGTACCTACGGGAACGGTACTTTTGGTTACCACCAACACGTATTTCTGCATATTGCGTCCAATGGTGCGGGCAACTTCCAGCACATAGCTCAAGTCGGCACTTCCATCCTCATCGGGTGGTGTACCTACGGCACTGAATACCACTTCCACCTCATTCAGACAACTCTCCAGGGATGTGGTGAATTGCAGGCGTCCTGCTTTCACATTCCGGCTAACCATTTCTTCCAGTCCGTTTTCATAGATAGGAATAACGCCCTTTTTCAGTGACTCTATCTTTTCACTGTTCGTGTCTACGCAAATAACGTTGACACCGATTTCCGCAAAGCAGGTTCCGGTTACCAAACCGACGTATCCTGTACCGACAATGGCTATTTTCATATTTTATTCATAATAGACCGCATCCTTGAACGATACGGCATGTCCGTCTTTATCTGATAATAGAAGCTGTTCCGTAGCAACAGGCCATTCAATACCGATGGTTTCGTCGTCAAAACGGATGGATGCCTCGGACTGTGGTGCGTATGCGTTGTCTACCTTGTATGTAAAGACAGCTTCATCGCTCAGCACCAGAAAACCGTGAGCAAAACCGCGCGGAATGAAGAATTGTCTCTTGTTCTCCTCGCTTAGCTCCACACTGACATACTTTCCGAAAGTGGGAGAAGATTTTCTTAAGTCGACAGCCACGTCCAGCACTTTTCCTTTAATGACACGTACCAGTTTAGCCTGGCTGCAATCGCCCTTCTGGTAGTGAAGACCACGTAATACACCGAAAGAGGATTTGGACTCATTGTCCTGGATGAAGTGAACGTCTCCGACATGTGCACGGAACTCTTCTTCCTTAAATGCTTCCATAAAGTATCCGCGGGCATCATGGAATACTTTCGGCTCAATCAGCCATACGCCGTCAATCTCTGTTTGTATGTAGTTCATTTTCTTAAAATATTTTATGTACTTTTAGTTGGACTCCAAAATTGTCTCCATATATCTCTCCCATATCCAATGCAAGGGACGCGTTGAAGCACCAGCCCTTCCATTTACGGGGAGTATAGTAAAACGATGCAAAAGTAGAAAAATTTTCTAATATATCGGGTATTGGACGATGAGGAGTTCCCCAAGTTCTGTTGTGAGACAATTTTGCTACATATCTCCACTCACTGCTGATGTCACCGCTCCATCCCAGATGCAGGGCCTTAACACGATTGTACTTGAAACTCATATCGCCATCCTTATTATAGATAGGCGATGCTATCAACGGATTGGCTATCGCCATGCCCCAATGTGCCCATCCTGGGTAGTAACCGTTGTTGTAGTAGTTGTCGGCTCCTCCGGTCTTACCTACTACAGAATTTTGCAAACCGTGCAGAGGACCGCTCATATTGGTAGTCTGGAGATATTCGATAACGATTCCGTTGATGGCTTGTTTATGGTTGGATTTATATTCCACACCCCATAAGCCATCCCAACCGTTGAGTTTGGCCATGGCGGAGAAGTCATCAAAATGATTGTCCAGATAGGCGCTGATAGAGAAATCTTCCTTAGGACGATAAGTCATTTTGATATATTCGCTGCCCAGAAAATTGCCTTGGAAAGCCAGATGTTCACCTACCGGTCCGTCCTCACTCCCGTGGCCGGGGAAGAATACGCGTATATAATCCTTCCATCCGTTTCCCAAGTCCCCCGATTCGGAACCTCCAATTTTATATCCACCAAATTGGGTGTCGAGGGTCACCCCGAGTTCTAGTTGCCATTTTCCTTTGGGTATACCGATACGCAGAAACCCTTCTTTATGATGGTATTTGATGCTCTTGGTATACCAGTATTTTTCTCCGACTTGTTCCCGTTGGTATTTGTTGTCTGTAAACCATCCGTACGAGATTTCTCCTTTCAGACCTAAACGGGGCAGCAACTGTACATATTCGGGTATGCCTATCTGTACTTGTGGGATGGGACGCGCATTGCCCGACCAAGTCATGCCGCCACTGCTTAGCTCTTGATTCAGCAATGGAGAATTCTGTTCCCGGCTTCCAGCGAAGAATCCGAACCACTTGTAGCGGATGTCTACGTAAGCCTGCTGTACAATGAAAGAGGTAGTACTGAATCCGGCTGCTGCAACCAAATCCACAACTTCTTCAAACTTCCATTTTCCGAGTTGGTGTCTGTAGGATATTCCTCCACGTATGTAAGTATTGTTGTCAAGCGAAGTGAGTCCTTGCTGGTTGCTGACCTGCCAAAGAGGGGTGTTGTCACCGGTATGCAGGGTTGTTCCATATTCTACGAATGAGGACAGTTGTTGTGCCAGCATCGTGTTTTTTCCTATGAACAAGAAAACCATCAGACAGAAGATAATGCGCATAATAGTCTTTTGTTAAGTGTTTAGGTTTGTATACTCTTGCGAGGTCAATTGTCCTTCTATTATTGACAAGCATAGCTAAACGGTACAAAAGTAGAAAATTTTCCGGTAAAAATCCTTTCTCTTGCCCAAAAACCTTTTTTAATGCATTTTCAATGTGCAGTGTTCATAATTTGTTGATAAGAAAAAAGCTCTGAAACTAGCGTATATCCGATATTTCCGCTACTTTTGTGGCATGATTGAATTAGCACAGCACATAGAAGTATTGTTATTGGAGAACGATTGTGTCATTGTTCCCGGTTTGGGAGGATTTGTAGCCCATTATACTCCGGCAATGAGAGTAGCAGAAGAGAATGTTTTTCTGCCCCCTACTCGTATTATCGGTTTCAATCCTCAACTGAAGATGAATGACGGCTTACTTGTACAATCTTATATGGCTGTCTATGATACTGATTTTTCTGATGCTACGCGGATTGTAGAAAAAGAAGTGGCATATATATTCACTGCTCTCCATGAAGACGGTAAGGTGGATTTGCCCAACATTGGCGAATTGCGTTACTCCATTCATGGTATTTATGACTTTGCTCCCTATGACCACAAGATAACCACTCCTTACTTATATGGGCTGGATAGTTTTGAAATGCAGGAACTGGCGGAACTGAAGAAACCGTACATGGAAAAGACCATCCGTTATTCTGTTCCAGTTGTGCCGGAAGACAAAAAGCGAAGGGTTGAGATTAAATTCAACCGTTCCTATTTGTCGAATGCGGTTGCCATGATTGCAGTGGTTGCCTTGTTTTTCTTTTTGTCTACACCGATAGAGAATACGGAAGTGGTTGAAGGAAATTATGCGCAATTACTTCCGAATGAACTTTTTGAGATGATAGAAAAGGAATCCCTTGCCATTAATCCGATTGTTGTTAGCCGGAAGGCCGACACTCTGAAAACGTCGGCTCAAAAAAACACGGGGCAGAAGGCAAAGAAAAAGGTGGTTCCGGTTGCCGTAAGAGAGGTTAAGGTGGGCCAAGCTAACGCGCAGAATGCTCCGGTTGTTTCTCAGCCTAAGCAGCAGGCGGCAGAAGTGTCCTCTTCAGCATCTGCAACAATAAAGAGCGAAGTTCAAAAGACAACGGCAGGGACTGTTGCTCCGTCACTTGTCTCTGCAAAGAAATACCACATCATCATTGCCAGTGTAGGTACTGAGAAGGATGCCGAAGCAATGGCAAAGCAACTGATTGAAAAAGGTTATCCTCATGCAAAAGCAATCGTTGGAGATGGTAAAATGCGTGTCAGCATTGAGTCTTGTGGCACAGAAACAGAAGCATATCAGGCATTGAACAGAGTTCGCCAAAATGAAACGTATAAGAACGCTTGGGTATTAAAGAAGTAGAAAGTAATCTACCCTTGCTTTATTTTTTAATTCTTTAATTTTTAACTATCATGAAGCGTATCCGTTGTCCCAAATGTGAGAATTACTTAACATTCGATGAAACCAAGTATACCGAAGGCCAATCACTGGTCTTTGTATGTGACCAGTGTAAGAAGCAGTTCAGTATCCGTTTAGGTAAATCAAAGATGAAGGCCCCTCAAAAGGAAGAACGTCCGGATGAAGCGGAGTTTAAAGAGGTTTTTGGCAGCATCACGGTCATTGAGAACGTGTTTGGTTTTAAGCAGGTACTTCCATTGCAAGAAGGTGACAATATCATAGGCCGGCGTTGCGTGGGGAATGTTATCGATGTGCCGATTGAGACTTCGGATATGAGTATGGACCGGCGTCACTGTATCATTAATGTAAAGCGTAATAAGCAGGGAGTGTTGATTTATACCTTACGCGATGCTCCCAGCCTGACGGGAACTTTCCTTAATAATGAAATTTTGGGTGACAAAGACCGTATTCGCATTGAGGATGGAGCCATTGTAACTATTGGTGCCACTACTTTTATATTGCGGGCAGCAGAGCAGGAAAGCCTTTAGACAAAAAAGAAAACTGTGGCTTAATTATTTCCCATCAAATGTGGTATAAATAAAGCAGACCGTATAAAAACTCCTTTTGTACGGTCTGCTTGTTTAAAATCATAGGAATTAAAGAATACCTTTTACTGTTTCCTGCATGCCTTTTTCTTGGATGGATTTTAAGAAGCAGGTAATCATGTCTGTCAATCCTGGAACGGTATTCAAGTCTCCGTGTTCCCCCCAGATAAGGTCTTTGGCTGCCAATACGCCTTCTGACACTTTGCGGGTATCCCCCGTTGCCCAAAGGTCTTTCAATAACTGCATGATTTCGGGAGCATCATTCGGGATGATTTCTGTGCCGTCTGCGCGGGTACCTCCTTTGTAGTACGTGATGATGGCAGCCAGTCCCAATACCAGACCTTTCGGCAGTTCTCCTTTACGTTTCAAGTAGGTTTTTAGGCCAGGAAGGTCACGGGTTTGGTATTTAGGGAAAGGGTTCAGCATAATACTGGTTACGGCATGGTCAACAAACGGATTGTTGAAGCGCTCCAATACATCTTCTGCAAACTTTTTCAATTCGTTTTTCGGCTGGTTCAACGTTTCCATCAGCTCGTCAAACATCACTTTATGGATGTATTGTCCGATTATAGGATGCTGGCAGGCATCGCGTACAATATTTACCTCCGACAGATAGGCTACTGGAGACAATACGGTATGAGGTCCATTCAGCAAAGTTACTTTTCTTTCGTGGTAAGGTTCTTCAGAAGGAACAAACAATACATTCAGTCCGGCTTTGTCGGCAGGGAATTCTTTGGCGACTTCTTGCGGAGCCTCGATGACCCATAAATGGAAAATTTCAGCCTGCACTACCAGATTGTCATTGTACTGTATCTTTTCTTTTATAGCGGCAATGTCTTTGCGGGGGAATCCTGGAACGATACGGTCCACCAGTGTTGCATACACACCGCAGGCTTCCTCAAACCAAGCTCTGAACTCATCACCCAATTGCCATAATTCAATGTATTGATAGATTGTCTCCTTCAACTTGTGGCCATTCAGGAAGATGAGTTCGCAGGGGAAGATAATCAGTCCTTTGCTCTTGTCGCCGTTGAATGTCTTGAAGCGGTGATACAACAGCTGTGTCAGTTTGCCCGGATAAGAAGACGCCGGTGCATCTGTCAGCTTACAAGCAGGGTCAAAGGCTATACCAGCTTCCGTCGTGTTGGAAATGACAAAACGCATTTCCGGTTGTTCGGCCAGTTTCATGAACTCGTCGTTTTGAGTATAGGGGTTTAAGGCACGGCTGATTACATCTATCATAGTCAGACTGTTGATGGTTTCTCCTTTATCCAGACCTTGCAGATTTACATGATAAAGGTCATCCTGGGCATTCAGCATGCCAACCATACCTTTATCAATGGGTTGGACCACTACCACATTGCTGTTGAAATCGGTCTTTTGATTCATGTTATAAATAATCCAATCCACAAATGCACGAAGGAAATTACCTTCGCCAAACTGGATAATGCGTTCCGGGCGTTGTGCTTTGGGAGCAGTTTCTTTGTTTAATGCTTTCATTTAAAAAATGATTTAAATGGTTGATATGTAATTTTTTGATTATTCAAACTCAAAGTAAAAGTCTATGTTTTCCTTCATCAATATGTCGATGGGCATGTATTTCACTGCAGTGACCGGTCTTTTAAATATCACGTGGTCGCATAAAGTCTTCACGCCACAATAGCCTTGCAGGCCTGGGCGTTGACCGATGAGAAAGGTTACTTCACCGGTTTTCAGGAACTCTGTATTTTTGTGTAAAAGGTCATATCCCACAAGTCCTGCCAACTTCTGCCCCTTTTCGTGTAGATAACTTGCCACCTGATAAATACGGGAGTTAAAAACAGCTCCCAGTACGGCTTGGGGATGTTCTTTAAAAAAAGCATCCAACATCCGTCTGTTGCCGTCAGTATCTTCCTTGCACAACACAATGTCATGGATAGTCAAATCCTTATGTTCCTCGGAAAGGTATTGCATGAACCCCTCGAGGCGGCGTTGCATCTGGATTTCTGCCGGATTGTTTTTCTGATTGTTCAGGAATAACACAAGCTCCTGCCCTTTTTCATAGCTACGCATCAGAATCTTGGCAGCAATGTATCCGCTGGTTTTGGAATCTTGTCCGATATAACACAAGGCATGCGTCTGTTCAATATTGAAGTCTATGAATGCATAGGGAATATCCGCTTCCTCCAAATAAGTAGTGAGTTCTATAGTCTCCTCTCGGAAATTTGGGGCAACAAGTACGGCGTCGGCATTTTCCTCCCGGAGCACAGCACATGCTTCTTTATAGGAGGATTTGTCCGCATGTCGATAGTAGAGATAGCTAACTCCAACATTGAACGGCCGTAATTCTTGTGCGGCACGGTCAATTCCCGCTGCTACAGCATGCCAATAATCATGTTCTATATAATAAGGTATAATGCAGACAATATGATAGCGCTTTTTAGCCGCCAGCCCGATGGCAAACATATTGGGATGATAATCTATCTCGTCGAGTACTTTCTGGACTTTTTCTCTACTGGAAACGGATACGTCTCCGCGGTTGTGCAGTACGCGGTCTACAGTGCCGGCAGAGACGCCGGCCATGCGTGCGATGTCTTTAATGGTATAGTTCTTGTTTTCCATCTTGAGGTATGCTGCCTAAGGCGGTAAAGGTGAGACATCTGAAGCTTAAATATTATAAATATTCGCCGCAAAGATACGCATTATCGCTGGAATAATCGAATAAAATCAGCAGATTAACGCAATAGGAATTGAGATTTAAGTAGTTAGGAGAAAATCACGGAAGTTGGAGAAATGGCTGAAAACCGTTTCAAAGCGGATTGCAGCAGGAAAACGGTTTCCTATTCGTTACCCGTTGGAAATGCAGATTTAACAGTTCCCGTTTTATTTGCGCCAGTCTGCGTAGGTTTGCTTGTCAAGGTTTAACTCGTTGATTTATAGTTTTGCAACCAAAAAAAAGACGAGTATGGCAAGAAGTACATTTCGCGTGCTGTTCTATGCGAACGGCAGCAAGGAGAAGGACGGAATTGTCCCCATCATGGGGCGGGTTACAATCAACGGGACGGTGGCGCAGTTCAGTTGCAAGCGGAGCATTTCAAAGACGCTTTGGGATGCCAAGGGAAACCGTGCCAAAGGGAAGAGTGTGGAGGCAAGGGAAACGAACCTTGCGCTCGACAATATCAAGGCGCAAATCATCAAGCACTACCAGCGCATATCCGACCGCGAGGCATATGTCACGGCGGAAATGGTGCGCAACGCCTATCAAGGCATAGGCTGCGAGTATGAAACGATACTCGGTGCATTTGACAAGGAGAACGCCAAGTTTCTGAAACGTGTCGGCAAAGACCGCTGCATGGGGTCTTACCGTGTGATGGTGCGTTCAAGAAACTATGTGGCGGCGTTTATTAAGTCGTTCTACAAGCGCAACGACATGTCGATGCTGGAACTTACCCCCGACTTCATCAAGGAGTTCTCCGTATTCCTCACAACGGAGCAAGGGCTTAAAAACGCGACTGTATGGTTGGCGTGCATGTGGGTCAAGACTATCGTTTCACGGGCGCATTACAACGGCCTGATACCGAGAAACCCATTTGCGCAGTTCCGTATTACGCCCAACGTAAAGGAAAGGGAATATCTTACGGAGGGAGAAATCCGACAGCTAATCGAACAGGAGTTTACCGATGCAACGCTCGCTTTCACCCGTGACCTTTTCGTCTTTGCCTGCTTCACCGCACTCAGCTTCGCAGACATCAGGGAACTGACCACGGACGATATTATGGACGTAAACGGCGAGAAGTGGATTATTTCCAAGCGACACAAGACAGGCGTGCCGTTCCAAGTGAAGCTGCTGGATATTCCATTGCAGATAATCGGGAAGTACAGACCGTTCCAAAAAGACAATTCAGTTTTCGGCGAAATCAACTATTGGAGTATCTGCAAAAAGCTGAAGAATGTCATCCGTGAGTGCAACATAAACAAGCAAATCAGCTTTCATTGCAGCCGTCACACGTTCGGAACATTAGCCCTTAGCAAGGGTATGCCAATTGAGAGTGTGAGCCGTGTTTTAGGACACACAAATATCAAGACCACACAGATTTACGCAAAGATAACCACGCAGAAGTTGGGTAACGATTTGACGGCTTTCGGTAACCAATTGAACCAAACTTTCGGTAACATCAAAGTGGCAGGAATATGAAACGGACAACAATCACAATGGACGAGTACGGCAGGTCGGGTTACCGTCCCGTCCGATACCGCCAGCGTATGGATGAACGAAATGGAATTGGTGGAACTTTTCGATGTTATCGCCCCTACACTCCGTACCGCCATACGAGCCGTGTACAAAAGCGGAGTGTTGAACTCTTGCGAGGTGGAAGGGCGCATCAGGTTGCCCAACGGTTATTATTTGGAAGTGTATGCACTGCCAATGGTAGTGGCGCTTGCTTTTAGAATTGATACGCCAAGTGCGGCAAGTGTACGTAATGCCATTTTGGAAAGACTGTACTGGCGAAAAGAAAGACAGGTATTGTGGTTGTCGCTAAGTAACATGACATCTTGCAAGTGTTAGTGAGCGCGATTATTCGTCAATACATCCATTCATCAATACGCCCGTGTGGTTACACATCCATACCAATGTCATATCAGTCCGAAGAAGTGCGGTTTTGCTTCTTCGGGCTTTTTCTTTTCGCCTTTTGATGGCTGACATTGCCCATCCTGCTGCATTTTCTTATCCGTCAATTTCTTTTGCGCCGTTCTGCATCGTTTTACGTATCAAGGTTTCAGCCGTCCTGCCGTAGCTTTGCAACCATGTTTAATCCGCTTGCCGATAATACGTTGACGGCACTAAAACCAAGTAAAGCTAATGACAGAAAAAGAAACATTCATCCGTGTAGGCACAACGCTCTACAAGATTGTGGACCAGCCCCGAATTGACGGCGGCTATGTGAGGAAACGCATCGCATGGAACTCCGAGACCTTGCGGCAGGACTACGGCAAGGACTACATGGCAAGCGTTCCCAAGTATGACGGCTTCTGCACCGTACCCGACCATGTGGGCTACAAGTCCGTGGTCGGCAAGTTCCTCAACCTCTACGAGCCGATAAGCCATCAGCCGAAAGAGGGCGACTTCCCCTGCATCCGCTCGCTGGTGGAACACATCTTCGGCGAACAGTACGGGCTGGGCATGGACTACCTGCAATTGCTCTACCTCTATCCCATTCAGAAGCTGCCCATCCTGCTGCTCGTGTCCGAAGAGAGGAACACGGGCAAGAGCACGTTCCTGAACTTCCTGAAAGCCATCTTCCAAAACAACGTGACGTTCAACACCAACGAGGACTTCCGCAGCCAGTTCAACTCCGACTGGGCAGGCAAGCTGCTCATCATGGTGGACGAGGTGCTGCTCAACCGCCGAGAGGACAGCGAGCGATTGAAAAACCTCAGCACCACGCTTTCCTACAAGGTGGAGGCGAAAGGGAAAGACCGTGACGAGATAGGCTTCTTCGCCAAGTTCGTGCTTTGCTCCAACAACGAGCACCTGCCCGTCATCATCGACGCAGGGGAAACACGTTATTGGGTGCGGAAGATTGTGCCGTTACAGAGCGACGATACCGACTTCCTGCAAAAGCTGAAAGCGGAGATACCCGCTTTCCTCCATTTCCTGCAACACAGGCAACTATCCACCGAGAAAGAAAGCCGTATGTGGTTCAACCCGAAACTGCTGGCGACGGATGCCCTGCGGAAGATTATCCGAAGCAACCGCAACCGCTTGGAGATTGAGATGACGGAACTGCTGCTCGACATCATGGCGAACATGAATGTGGAGTCTGTTTCTTTTTGCCTCAATGATATTGTCCCGTTGCTCGTCTGCTCGCAAGTCAAGGTGGAGAAGTCGCAGGTACGGAAAGTGGTACAGGAGTGTTGGAAGCTGACTCCTGCATCCAATTCGCTTTCCTACACCACTTACCAATACGACTACAACCGTGAGTGCGGATATTCACCCGTCAGGAGAATAGGACGCTACTACACGGCAAGCAAGGCACAGTTGGAAACACTCTGATATTTTGATGAAATGATGAAAGCATATATAAACATAAAGAATAACAGCTACTTACATTCTCATCAAACGCTCAACAAAAGGAAATGGCTGATGAAAAGAGAAAGGCAGCACAACGCCACACATCACTTTTCTTTTGGCGAGCGGTTTGATGAAACGATGATGAATGTATATTGTAGTGTATGTCAATGCGTTAAGGTATCCATTCATCAATTCATCGGATTTTCACCCCTCAACAAGTCCGCCGGGAAAGCAACAGAGGTGAATATCGCCATCCGCAGGCTGGTCGGACGGACTTCCATCCTGCCGACCGACAAGGGAAAGCCCTTATCGCTGGCGAAAAGAAAAAGGCAACCGATAACAGCCAACATCACCGCCGACACTGCCGCAGGCTTTTGGGGAACAAAAAGCCATAGCTCATTAGGGCGTTTTCTTCACGCACCGCTTCGCTCATGCTAAAAACACCCTAATGAGCCAACGGGGTTACACCCCTCTGGACACCCCCGTTTACCCCGTGCGGCACGACCGCAGGCTGACGGACAACAAACAAGTTTGTAGAACCTAAAAAACAAGAAACGAACATGGGATACATAAGCATCCAAATCAACAAAGCGAAAGGGTCGGCTGACACGGGCGCATCCGACCACATCGAACGCAAGACAATGCCCAAGAACGCCGACCCGGCACGCACCCACCTCAACCGTGAGCTGGTGGAGTTTCCCGACGGCGTGGCAGACCGCACTGAAGCAATAAGCCACCGCATCCGCACGGCAGGCATCAAGCGGAAGATAACGCCCGACCAAGTGCGGGCAATCCGCATCGTGCTTTCAGGCACGCATGAGGACATGATGAAAGTGAAGGACGAGGGCAGACTGAACGAATGGTGTGTCGACAACCTGCAATGGCTGCACCGCACTTTCGGACGGGAGAACACCGTTTCGGCAGTCCTGCACATGGACGAGCATACGCCGCACATCCACGCCACGGTCGTACCGATTGTAACGGGCGAGCGCAGGAAAGCGAAAAAGAAGCAACAGGCAGAGGGCAAGCGCACCTACCGCAAGAAAACGGATGCCATTCGCCTGTGCGCCGATGACGTGCTGACACGTGAGAAGCTGTCAGCCTATCACGACAGCTACGCCGAAGCAATGGCGAAATACGGCTTGCAGCGTGGCATCCGTGGCTCGGAGGCACGGCATACCACCACCGCCCAATATTACCGTGATTTGAAGCGGCAGACGGGAGAACTTGAAGCCAATGTGCAGCAGTTGCAAACGGAAAGACAACAGGCGGAACAGAAACTTGACGAGGTGAAGCAAGGAATCAAGTCGGAAAAACTGGAAGCCGCTAAGACCGAGGCGAAAGCCGCACTCGTGGCAAAGGTCGGTTCTCTTTTGGGTGGTGGAAAGTTGAAAGCGGAAAGGGAAGGGTTTCAACAACGCATCGCAGAACTTGAAAATAAAAATGCAAGATTAGAGCAATATATCAAGCAGATGGAACGTGAACACCAAGCCCAATGCATCAAGTTCAGTGAGTATATAGACAAGGTAAAACGATACTTCCCTCATGTGGATAAATTGTTGCCCTTGATAGACTTCTGCCGTAATACGCTGCACTTCTCCGAACAGATTATCCAAGAATTGTGCAAGTTGAAGAAAGTGAAGTTGAAAGGTGATTTTTATTCACCCGAATTTAACCGTAAATTCCATGCAGAAGGTGCGGCTTTCTCGTTTGAAGAAGATAAAAGCAGAACTGGACATTTCCGAATATGCGTGAATGATATTCCGCTTGTGCAATGGTTCAGGCAGAAAGCGAATGAATGGAGAAACGGTTTGGGGATTACTACCCAAAAGCAAAGTAATGGGATGAAAATTTAATGCACGCGCATAAATCCCGCTCAAACAGTCTCAAAAAGTAAAGAAAATCATTCAATGAAAGGAATTTATCAAGGATTTTAGCTACTTTTGCAATTGGATTGGGGAAGCCCTTTCCGAGACATAGAAAAAGAAGAAGCGTTATGCTTATCTTGTAGAACGGAAACCTGCA
>ERZ791731.850-NODE-850-length-13992-cov-4.77147_pt1 | contig 13992 bp, 16 predicted proteins | sample MGYA00509954_ERZ791731 | MGnify/ENA primary metagenome ERZ791731 (study PRJEB30046, sample SAMN00715134) | human gut metagenome | study: EMG produced TPA metagenomics assembly of the A metagenome-wide association study of gut microbiota in type 2...
TTGCCCCGTTTCTGCTTCTCGAGCAACTTGCGCTTACGGCTCACGTCGCCGCCGTAGCACTTGGCCGTAACGTCCTTGCGTACAGCCTTGATTGTTTCGCGGGAGATAATCTTGGCGCCGATGGCCGCCTGGATGGCGATGTCAAACTGCTGTCTCGGAATCAGGTCCTTCAGCTTCTCGCACATGCGGCGTCCCAGCTCGTATGCGTTGTCAAAGTGCGTCAGGGTGGAAAGGGCATCCACCGGTTCGCCGTTCAGGAGAATATCCAGTTTCACCAGTTTGGACGGACGGAAGCCGTTGGCATGGTAGTCGAAAGAGGCGTATCCCTTGGAGATGCTTTTCAGCTTGTCGTAGAAGTCGATGACGATTTCGCCCAACGGCATGTCATAGTATATCTCCACGCGATTGCCGGAAATGTATTCCTGCTTCACCAGTTCGCCGCGCTTGCCCAGGCAGAGCGTCATGATGGGGCCGATATAGTCCGTGGCGGTAATCACCGAAGCACGGATATAAGGCTCTTCGATGCGGTCTATCAGGGTGGGATCGGGCATGCTGCCGGGGTTGTGCACCTCGGTCATGTGTCCCTGCTTGTCGTAGATGTTGTACGACACGTTCGGCACGGTGGTAATCACGTTCATATCGAATTCGCGGTCCAGGCGTTCCTGCACAATCTCCATGTGGAGCAGTCCTAAGAATCCGCAACGGAAACCGAAGCCCAGCGCCAGTGACGATTCGGGCTGGAAGGTCAGCGAGGCGTCGTTCAACTGCAACTTCTCCAGCGAAGAGCGCAGGTCCTCGAAGTCTTCCGCCTCAATGGGATATACGCCGGCAAAGACCATCGGCTTCACTTCCTCGAAGCCGGCAATCGCCTCCTTGCACGGACGGGCTATGTGCGTAATCGTGTCGCCCACCTTCACTTCCCTGGAAGTCTTGATACCCGAAATGATATACCCCACGTCGCCCGTACGCAGCTCCTGACGGGGAACCATATCCATCTTCAGCACGCCGATTTCGTCCGCATCGTATTCCTTGCCCGTATTGAAGAATTTCACTTTGTCTCCTTTGCGAATCACGCCGTTCACAATCTTGAAATAGGCGATGATGCCCCGGAACGAGTTGAATACGGAGTCGAAAATCAGTGCCTGCAAAGGCGCTTCCTCATCGCCTTCGGGATGCGGGATGCGCTCGACTACCGCCTCAAGGATTTCCTCCACGCCCATGCCCGTCTTGCCGGAGGCGCGGATAATCTCTTCGCGCTTGCAGCCGAGCAGTTCCACGATTTCATCCTCCACCTCTTCGGGCATGGCGCTTGCCATGTCGCATTTGTTGATAACGGGAATAATCTCCAAATCGTGCTCGATGGCCATGTAAAGGTTGGAGATGGTCTGCGCCTGCACGCCCTGCGAAGCATCCACAATGAGCAGTGCGCCCTCGCAGGCGGCGATGGAGCGCGACACCTCGTAGGAGAAGTCCACGTGTCCCGGAGTGTCAATCAGATTCAGGATATACTTCTCGCCCTTGTACACATACTCCATCTGGATGGCATGGCTCTTGATGGTGATACCTCTCTCCTTTTCCAAATCCATATCATCCAGCATCTGTCCTTCGGTTACTTGGATGGTATTGGTGAACTCCAACAGGCGGTCGGCCAACGTTGATTTGCCATGGTCGATATGGGCTATGATACAAAAGTTACGTATATTCTTTTTCATTCGTTTCTAAAGTTTTTGGAGTGCAAAGATAGTGTATCTTGGACAAAGATACGAAAAGGAGCGCACAAAAAAAATGCGTTGATAACATATCCAATGTATCAACGCATTTTTTATAACATTCCAATCACTTTCTTAGTTCAGCTTCACAAACAGTTCGCCTTCAACTTCTTGAGTAGAGATTTTGTCCTCTCTCAATAACCATCCAAGACCCAGGAACAAATCTTTATCCACCAATTTTGTAGCTTTTTTGATTTGTTTTGCGGTTAAACCTTCGGTTTCATTCAGTGCGTTCCAAATTTTTCCTGCGATTTCACCGGCTTTTTCTTTTAACATTTTCTCTTTGTTTTTAGTTAGACATGCTTAAAAATCCGTTTCCCCCGACGGAAGAGACCGATTTTATTTCGGCGGCAAAGATAGTTATTTTTATGTTATATAGCACGTTAACTCTTATTTTTTTCCATTTTCAGCCGGAGAAACGGCACGATTTGCCCTATTTCCGCTGTTTTTCCAGATACTCCGCCCATATTGCCGCCGCCTCTTCCACCATTTTGGCGCAGGGACGCTTGGCGTAATACTGCTCCGTGCGGGCTTCGGGCATGGAAGAGCCTTCGGGCTTCTTCAGTCCCAACAGTTCGGCGCAAATCATCGAGCCGTTGCGTTTCCTGAATTCCTCCGCAAGCTGCTGCACCAGCGCATAGTTGGCGGCTTTGCCCTCACGATCCTTGCCGTCTACGGCACCTTTCTCCAGTCCCGCCAGCAGGAACATGCCGCAGGCGGCGCCGCACGTCTGCCGCATCCGTCCGATGCCGCCGCCAAACGAGGCGGACCGCCAAACGAGGCGGACATGCGCAACGCCTGTTCCTGCGTAAAACCATACATATCTGCAAAGGCAGCCACGACGGACTGCGAACAATTATAGCCGCTCTTGAACAGTTCAACGGCTTTTTCCACTCTGTCTTTCATCGTCATATCTTAATCTGTTAATTCCAACATCATGGGGCAATGGTCCGAATGTACGGCATCGTTCAGGATACGCGCCTCTTTCAGCATCGGACGCACCGCCTCGCTTGCCATGCAATAGTCGATACGCCAGCCTTTGTTCTTCGCCCGCGAGTTGAAGCGGTAGCTCCACCAGGTGTACTCCCGGTTGTCGGGGTGCAACAGGCGGAAGGTATCGATGAAGCCCTCGTTCAGGAAGCGGGTCATCCACTCCCTTTCTTCGGGCAGGAAGCCGCTGTTGGTGGCATTGCGCACCGGGTCGTGAATGTCTATCGCCTCGTGGCAGATGTTATAGTCCCCGCACAGAACCAGCTTGGGGCGGGTGCGCAGCAGTTCCACCGCATAGTGCCGGAAGTGTTCCAGCCACTCCATCTTAAAGGCCTGGCGCTCGTCGCCGCTTGTTCCCGAAGGGTGATAGACGCTCACCACGGACAGGTCGCCGTAATCGGCACGGACAAACCGCCCTTCGCTATCGTACTCCTCCATGCCCATGCCGTATTCCACATGATCCGGCTCGCGTTTCGTCAGGATGGCGACTCCGCTATACCCTTTCTTCCGAGCCGAATGCAGATAATGCCTGTATCCCAATGCATCCAACGCCTCCGCAGGATATTGCTCCGGCTGCAATTTGGTCTCCTGCAGGCACAGCACGTCCGGCTGTTCCTTTGCCAGCCATTCGGGCAACCCTTTGGACACGGCGGCCCGCAAACCGTTTACGTTATAGGTTATAATCTTCATATCCGTATATGTTTTTTTTAATTATCCGCCCGGCAGCAATCGTTCGTCAGGTTGCAATCGTTCGTCAGGTTACAATCGTTCATCCGGCAAGCGGCGTTCATTACAAACTCGATATCAGCAGCATAATATTCAATACCGTTACGATGGCAGCAATCGTATAGAGCACGAATGTGCTCCATTTGCTGTTCACATACTGCCCCATCACTTTGCGGGACGAGGTGAGGCTCACCTGCAGGAACACCGTAAACGGCAACTGGATGCTCAGTATCATCTGCGAAATCAGCAGTCCCTTGAACGGGTCGCCGATAAAACAAATCAACAGCAGCGCGATGCCCAACGAAAGGATTACCCCCACCTGCGAGTGGCTGTCCCTGATGTGGTACGACTCGCCGAAGATACCGGCAAAGATGGAACCTGCCGCCATGCCGCTCGTAATCGTCGAGGAGATGCCCGCCATCAGCAATGCCAGCGCAAACACCACGCCGGCGCTGCTGCCCAGCAACGGGTCCAACAGCGATTTCGCCTGCTGCAACTCCTCCACCTGAATCCCGCCTTTGAAGAAAGTGGCGGCGGCCAGCAGAATCATCGCACTGTTAATGGCCCATCCCACAATCATGGAGAAGAGCGTGTCGAACAATTCGTACTTCAGCACCCTGCGGATAGAGGCATCGTCCTTCTTGTTGTACTCGTGGCTCTGTATCACCTCCGAATGGAGAAACAGGTTATGGGGCATCACCACGGCTCCGAGCACACTCATGATAATGAGCATACTTCCTTGGGGGAACGAAGGAGTCACCCACCCCTGCACCGCCACAGGCCAGTCTATCCTGACAAGGAAAAGCTCGTAGATGAACGAAAGCCCTATGACGGATACGAAGGCGATGATGGCCCTTTCAATCTTCTTGTAGGAGTTGGTGAAAAGCATTATGGACACGAAAACCGTGGTCAGCACCGAACCCCATATTATGGGGATGTCCAGCAGCATTTGCAGTGCGATGGCCCCGCCCAATATTTCGGCAAGGGAAGTGGATATGGAAGCCAGCACCGCCGTACCCAATATAGGGCGCGACACCCATTTGGGAGTGTACTGCGTGGCGGCTTCCGACAGGCACAGTCCCGTCACGATGCCCAGGTGCGCCACGTTGTGTTGCAGGATTATCAGCATGACGGTAGAGAGCGTCACCACCCACAGCAGCGAGTAGCCGAACTCCGACCCCGCCGCAAAATTCGACGCCCAGTTTCCGGGATCGATGAAACCTACCGTCACCAGCAGTCCCGGTCCGATATATCTGAACACGTCCAGACCACCCAAATAGCGTTTGTGGTCTTTCCGTTGCAAGTCTTTAAAAATATTCTTCATTATTATGTTGTTCTTGTTTTGAGGATGTAAAAGTACTCAAATAAAAAACAAATGCACCATAAGTTGGTTCAAAACGGCAGACACGTTGCCTTGCCAACCAAAAAATCATCCCACGAGACGGATAAATTCATCCCGCAAGACAAATTTATCCACCTCGTGGGATGAATATACCCGTACGGAAAACACAGCTTTTCCTGATTTCCTTTCCGTGAAGTCCGCAAATTCTCAAATCCGTGAAATCCGTGTAATCCGTGCCTAAAAAATCATCAAGCCCCCCTTACATCTTCAATCAGGGCAGCAGAATCAATATCCCATCTCGTGCAATGCCTTACACAACTGGTCGGGACAGGAAGTGGGACGTCCGCCGCAGCGGATACCTTCCAGGCGTGAAATCACCTCTTTCACCGGCATCCCGGCAATCAGGCGCGACAACCCTTGCAGATTGCCGTTGCATCCGCCCCAGAACGCAATGTTCCGCACGATGCCGTCTTCCACCTCAAGCTCGATATTGGTACTGCACGTACCTTTGGTCTTGTAAGTATACGTCATTACTCTTCGCTTTCTTCCGGCTTCATATTGGTGTACACCGTCTGCACGTCGTCAAACTCTTCCAGGCGTTCCACCATCTTGTCGATGGTCTCGCGGTGTGCAGGCTCCACATCTTTCAGGTCGTTGGCGATGTAAGTAAACTCGCCGCCCACATCCTCAAAGCCGCCCTCTTCCAGGTGCTTCTGGATGGCTGCGTAGCTCTTCGGGTCACCGTAGATGGTGATTGTGCCTTCCTCTTCGTCCTCTTCGTAGTCTTCGTCGATGTCGAAATCGATCATGTCGAGGATGAATTCTTCCATATCCATGCCGTCTTTCTTCTTGAAAGTGAACACGCATTTGTGGTCGAACAGGAAAGCCAATGAGCCCATTGTGCCCAGGTTTCCGCCAAACTTGTTGAACACGCTGCGCACATCGGCCACCGTGCGGGTGGGGTTATCGGTCAGTGTATCCACGAATACGGCCACACCGTGAGGTCCGTATCCCTCGTAGGTCATGCTCTTGTAGTCGCTCTGGTCCTTGCCCATTGCATTCTTGATGGCACGCTCGATGTTGTCCTTCGGCATGTTCTCGCGCTTGCAGGTAGCGATAACCGAACGCAGTGCAGGGTTGTTTTCCGGTTCGGGTCCGCCGGCTTTCACCGCAATAGCAATTTGTTTACCCAGTCTTGTAAAGGTCTTAGCCATGTGACCCCATCTTTTCAATTTGGCAGCTTTTCTATATTCAAACGCTCTTCCCATTGGATTGTATATTTTAATTTGTTCTTTAATTGGTTTCTGTCTTTACTGCCGCGTCAGTTTCCGATACCTCCAATATGACACGCCGCACATCAGCAGGCATATCAGACCGCTCACCCCTGCCAGGGCATTTCTCCAGCCCTCGTTCTCAGGGAAGTGCCAAAGCACCCTTACTGCCTGAAACAAGAGGAGCAGCCCTATGGTCAGGCCCGTCAGAGACGCTCTTTTGGCTCTGATATGGTGATCCGGTTTTATATCATACTTCTTCATAGCGGGTCAGCTTGTTTTTACCGCAACACGGCTCCCAGTCGGTTCTGCAGGTTGGCAATCAGTTTCTGCATCACTTTGTCAATCTGCTTGTCGTTCAGTGTGGCATTCTCGTCCTGCAACAGGAAACTTACGGCATACGATTTCTTGCCGGCTTCCAGGTTCTTGCCTTCATAGACGTCGAAGAGGGAGACTTCTTTCAGCAGCTTCTTCTCCGTTTCGTAGGCAATCTTCTCGATTTCGGCAAACTGCACCTTCTTGTCAATCAGCAAAGCGAGGTCGCGCTTCACGGCCGGGAATTTGGAGATTTCGGTATAGTTTACCTTCACGTTCCTGATGGCCTTCATCAGTTCTTTCCAGTTCAGGTCGGCATAGTACACCTCGTTGTCGATGTCGAACGCTTTCAGGAGCTTCCTCGTCACCACGCCGAACGTGGCAAGGCGCTTGCCCCCCCTTGTCTGCACGGACAGGGCAGCGGCGTAAATATCGTCCGTAAGGTTGCCCACTACCAGGTCGTGCATCTGCAAGCCCAGACGGGCAAATATGTTTTCGACATACGCTTTCAGCTCGTACACCGAACTGTCCTCGTCCTGATGCGCCCATGAGTTGGACACTCTCTTGCCGGTAATCCACAGGCCCAGGTGATAGTCTTCGGAATAAGGAGCGAGCGCCTTTTCGGGGTTACGCTTCTCTTCGTTGAAGTAATAGCAGTTGCCAAACTCAAAGAATTTCAAATCGGCATTCTTGCGGTTGGCATTGTGCGCGATGCTCTCCAGTCCGCCGAAAAGCAGTGTCTGGCGCATGGCGTTCAGGTCGGCGCTGAGCGGGTTCATCAGCATCACGAGGTTCTTGGCGGGATAAGATTCCAGTCCGTCGTAATAGGCGGCGCGTGTCAGCGAGTTGTTCAGGATTTCGTTGAAACCGCAGCCCACCAGTTGCTCGGCAACCAGGTTCTGCAGACGGTTGGACTTGTCGCACTCGCCCTTCGTTGTCAGGCTGGACTTCAAGGCTGTGGGAATCTCCACATTATTATATCCGTAAATACGGAGGATGTCCTCTATCACATCGCAATCGCGCTGCACATCCACGCGGTATGGCGGCACGTCGAGCGTCAGGCCCTCTGCCGTTTCGCCTACAATCTTCATCTCCAGGCTCGTCGCGATGCTTTTTATCGTCTCTGCCGGAATCTCCTTGCCTATCAACGCGTGTACCTTCCCGTAAGAGAGTTCCACCCGGAAGTCGCGGGCGGGAGCGGCGCATACATCCTTGATGTCGGAAGAGATGGTGCCGCCGGCAAGTTCCTTCACCATCAGCGCCGCCAGTTTCAGGCAGTAAAGGGTGGCGTTGGGATCGACGCCTCTTTCAAAGCGGAAGGAAGCATCCGTATTCAGGCCGTGGCGGCGGGCGGTCTTACGCACCCAAGTGGGGTGAAAATAAGCGCTTTCGAGGAAGACGTCCTTCGTGGTTTCGGTGGAGCCTGAATCCAGCCCGCCGAACACTCCGGCGATGCACATGGGCTCTTCCCGGTTGCAAATCATCAGGTCGCGTCCGTTGAGCTTGCGTTCCACGCCGTCCAGGGTAGTGAAGGGAGTGCCTTCGGGCAGGGTCTTTACAATGACCTCGCCGCCCTTAATCCTGTCCGCATCGAAGCAGTGGAGCGGCTGGCCGAATGCGTGGACGATGTAGTTCGTGATGTCCACCACATTATTAATAGGGCGCAGGCCGATGATGCGTAGCTTGTTCTGCAACCATTCGGGGCTTTCCTTTACGGTGACGCCTTTCACGGTGACGCCGGCATAGTGCGGGCAGGCTTCGCTGTTCTCTACCGTCACCCGGATGTCGAGGTCGTGGTTATCGACGGCAAAAGCCTCCACAGAGGGTTTCTTCAAGGCGGCGGGCTTGCCGTTCTGCACCAGGTAGGCGTACAGGTCGCGCGCCACGCCGTAGTGCGAGCAGGCATCGGCGCGGTTGGGCGTGATGTCCACTTCCAGCACGTAGTCGCTCTTGATGTTGTAATAGTCCTTGGCAAGCGTGCCCGGCACTGCTGTTTCGGGCAGTACGATGATGCCCGCATGGTCTGTGCCGATGCCTATTTCGTCTTCGGCACAAATCATGCCGTTGGACTCTACGCCGCGGAGTTTGGATTTCTTGATTGTGAAGCATTCATCACCGTCATAAAGTTTTGTACCCAAAGTGGCTACCACCACTTTCTGTCCGGCTGCCACGTTGGCTGCGCCGCATACTATCTGCACAGGTTCTCCCTGTCCCAGGTTTACGGTAGTGATGTGCATGTGGTCCGAGTTGGGATGGGGCTCGCAGGTCAGCACTTCGCCGATGACCAGACCTTCCAGTCCGCCTTTAACGGTTTGCACCTCTTCCACGCTTCCCGTTTCCAATCCTATGGAAGTGAGCGCGGCGGCTACTTCATCCGGTGTCAGGTCGAAATCCACATACTCTTTCAACCAGTTATAAGAGATATTCATATCATTATTTTTTTATTGTTTCCAAAAGTGACTCGCAAAGTTAATAAGATTTTCCTGTAGAAAGGGAAAAATTTCAGGAAATCTTCGAGAGTATATGCGCTTTTACCTGTTGCCATGACTGATTTACAAACATATCCGGCATGGGGTCTGCCTCCGCATCGTCAAAATGGTCAGCGAAGCTATCCCCGCTATTGATTCCCGCAAATATTCAGCCTCACAATCTACCGTACCGAAAAAATCCAAATCAATAGATTTGCGATGCCCCAATTGCAAAGCGAGCGCAGTGCCCCCTACCAACCTTGTTTGCTCAAGCACCGGCAACCGTTGCAGTTTTTTCAGGAGTTCCAGGGTTGAGGATTCAACTGTTTCCAGGTATAGCATCTGAACTGTTCTTTAGGGGTTTTTGAAATAGCGGCAATGTATGCCAGCGCACGGGGTTCCAAGCTCCTCAATCCCTTTGCGGTCTCTACGATTTTGGGCAATCCGTAGTATGACTTAATGAGATTCCAGTCGCCCAGCAAACCATATTCCAGCACTCTCTGTATCACATATTGCGCATGTGCGTCGAGGTCGATATCCTCTTTGCGCACATCCCAGAACAGATGCGGAGAGAATTGTTCCATATATTCATTTGCAGACATAGCCTTTACTTCTTTTATTTACAAAGGTAGCATTCTTTTTCCGAAAATCAACCGATTAATCATTTATAAAAAGCCTGCGGGTCAAAGTTTATCTACTATCCGGTGCGCCCGTCTCCGCAGCAATTCGAACTCTTCATCGTCCAGGATGGCTTTCATTGCCTTATACCAGCGTATGAGCACGCTGATTTTCACATCCCCCCTTTTAAAAGGGTCTGAATGGTGGTATTACTCATGCCGGCATGGTCGGCAATCATTTTCAAAGACACGCCGGATGCCTTCAACAGATAGCGGAGCTCTTCACCTATCATAAGATAGGGATATTGCCCGTCCTCATTTTTTACACTCATTTTAATATTAATTTTATTTAAAACACAAGGGAAATATTTAGGTTTATTAAGTTTCGTACATACATGTGTGTACGGTCATCTGTTTTATAATCACGAACTTTGAAGGGTATTCCTGGAAGATTCGGGAATTGCGATGCAAAATTAACAAATTAATAATCAGCACCAAAAAAAAACAAGTAAACAAATGAATGAATTCAAAATGTCCCTGTTCCTCGCCCCCATTTCGCCGGTGAAGGACGGCGGCACAGGGCAAATCATCAAACCTGCCACCCTGAAACCCTACAAAACCATGACCCTGCAGGAAGTGTACCGGACGATAACCGCCAACACACGCCTGCAACTGCTCACCGACCGCGTGCGCCGGGCATTCGACAGCGGCGACCTATCCGCCTACCGCGCCCTCAAACAGGAGCTTCTGCCCTACGTCACCCCCTGCGGCACGTTCGGCCGCCGGCGCAGCGAACAGCCTTCTCGAAGCATCGGGACTCGTAGTGGTGGACATCGACCACCTCGACTCCGCTGACGAAGCCGCCCGGCTGCGCCGCCAACTGTTTGAAGACCCGTTTCTAAGGCCGGAGCTGGTCTTCATCAGTCCCTGCGGACAGGGCGTAAAAGCCTTCGTACCCTACACCCCCGACCCCGCCCTGCCGGATGTGCGCCAGAATGCCGCCGAAAGTATCCGATGGGCTATGGACTACGTGCAGTGCGTGTATGCCGACGGTAACCGCAACTCCGCCAAAGGCGTGGATACTTCCGGCAAGGACCTCGTGCGGGCCTGCTTCCTGAGCTACGACCCCGGTGCGCTCATCGCTACCCGGAATAATCTTTCGCCGGAAAATAATCTGCTACAAAACCAGTAATTCATAACTCATAATTTATAACAGATAATTTATAGTGCATAATTCGTAACTCATAACAGATAACTCATAACACATAATTCGTAACTCATAACAGATAATTCATAGCGCATAATTCATAACTCATAACAGATAACTCATAACAGATAACTCATAACACATAATTTATAACAGATAACTCATACACATAATTCATAACTCATAACAGATAACTCATAATTTATAACCCCATGACCAATATCCTATCCGATTTGCGCCGCCTCACGGAAGCGGTTCACGCAGCGGGCGCCGACATTGCGCCCACCTACAGAGAGTATGTACAACTGGCATTCGCCATAGCCACCGACTGCGGCGAAGCCGGACGCAGCGACTTCCTGATGCTGTGCAGCCTCTCTGCCAAATACGATGTGCACGCGGCAAACAAGCTCTTCAGCAACGCCCTGAAAACAAACAACAACAGCGTCCACATAGGCACCGCCTTCCACCTGGCCGAACTGTGCAACGTGCGCCCCCGCCCCGCAGAGAAGCCGTGGCAGGACACTCCCACGGGTACACTTGGTACGCCGGGTGCACCGTATCCCGCCGCCTCACACACGCATGCGCACGGTTATTATAATAGAGCGGAGATGCCTGCGGAAGAATTTCCGGAAACGCCCGCAGCCAGCCTTCCCGCCGAAGCAGCCGACGAGGAGACCTGCCGGGGCAGCGAACCCCTCACCCCGCTGCCCTGCTTCGACAACCGGACGCTCTGGCCCGCACCGCTGAACGAAATTACCGCCCACGGCACCACCCGCGCCCAACAGGACATCATGCTGCTGGGCGCCGTCACCGTGCTGGGCGCCAGCATGAACAGCCACGTGCGCTGCGCCTACGGCGGCAAGATGATATCGCCCAGCCTGCAAACGTTCATCGTGGCCCTGCCTGCCTCGGGCAAGGGCGTGCTCTCCCTCGTCCGCCTGCTGGTGGAGCCTATCCACGACGAGATACGCCTGCACACGGCAGAAGCCATGAAGCAGTACCGCAAGGAGAAGGGCGCCTACGACTCGCTGGGCAAGGAGCGCTCGCAGGCCACCCCGCCCGCGCTGCCGCCCGACCGCATGTTCCTCATCTCGGGCAACAACACCGGCACGGGCATCCTGCAGAACATCATGGACTCCGAAGGCATCGGCCTGATATGCGAGAGCGAAGCCGACACCATCTCCACCGCCATCGGCTCGGAACACGGCCACTGGAGCGACACCATGCGCAAGGCCTTCGACCACGACCGCCTCTCCTACAACCGCCGCACCGACCGCGAGTACCGCGAAGTGAAGCGCAGCTACCTCTCCGTCCTGCTCTCAGGCACTCCCGCCCAGGTGAAACCGCTCATCCCCACCGCCGAAAACGGCCTGTTCTCGCGCCAGCTCTTCTACTACATGCCCGCCATCCACAAGTGGCAGAACCAGTTCGACCGGCAGGATACCGACCTCGAAACCGTATTCACCGGCCTGGGCATGCAGTGGCGCGAGCAACTGAAACGCATCACCGCCGGCGGCCTCTTCACCCTGCGCCTCACCCCCGAACAGAAGGAGCTGTTCAACAACCTCTTCGCCAACCTCTTCATCCGCTCCCACCTTGCCAACGGCAGCGAAATGGCGAGCAGCGTAGCCCGCCTTGCCATCAACATCTGCCGCATCATGCAGGTAGTGGCCATGCTTCGCGTACTCGAATCGGACGACATCGCCCGCTCGCCCCACCTCACCCCCGACAAGGACATCTCCGGCGACAACCTCAAGGATGGCATCATCACCCGCTGGGACATGACCATCCTCCCCGCCGACTTCAACTCCGTGCTGGAGCTTACCGAAAGCCTCTACCGCCACGCCACGCACATCCTCTCCTTCCTGCCCGGAACCGAAATCAGCCGCCGGAGCAACGCCGACCGCGACGCCCTGCTGCAAAGCATGGAAAGGGAGTTTACCCGCTCTGCCTTCCTGCTGCAGGCCGAAGCAACGGGCATTAAACCCGGAACGGCATCCACATGGCTCAAACGCCTGGTGAAGCATGGGATGATAGAGAGCGTGGACGGAAAGGGGACGTACCGGAAACCTCTCCCTAATGGGGTGTGACAGGTTTGTGGGTGGTTGTTTTGACAGGTTTTCTGTGTATATACTATACGTGCGTGTGTGCGAAGCGGACGACGGGGGTGATTGTTGTGTACCAATTGTGTATTTGGAACGGAGGTAGAGACAGAAGAACAAAAGAACAGAAGGAGAAAAGGAGAAAAGAACAAAAGGAGAAAAGGACGGAAGGACGGAAGGAGAAAAGGACAAAAGAACAGAAGAGTGGAAAAGGGAGGGGTTTCGGGTAAGAAGGGATTTCGGTCGAGAAAGGACTTCGGGTGGGAAGGACGGACGGTGAGGTGATGTTGCCGGAAACGGTCGGTAACGTTACTGAAGATGAAAAAGGATGAGAGGTTGCTTCATGTTTTTCCGGGGGGCTACTCCGGCAGCGTAGAGTAGAACTTTAGCGTTGCAGAGTAGAACTTTGGCGGCGTAAAGTAGAACTTTAGCAGCGTGGAGTAGAACTTTGGCAACGCAAAGCATCCTTGAGTGGACAGAGGGGGATTCGGGCTATGAAAGGCGGTCTTTTCGGTTGTAGATGCGGTTGGTATGTGTCGGGCTGCCGGGGGGTGTCAGTTCTCGCCCGGTTCTCCCAATGCCCCTACAATCAGTCCTACCTGGGCGGGCGTGTATGTCCGCGACTTGGGCGAAAGCCCTAAGGCAAGCAATTCTTCCCGCAGGTTCGGATAGAGGTCTATCCATTGGTTCAGTTTACGGAAAGCCGCTTGCGGGCACAACTCCGGACAGTAAAGCTGTGCAAGTTCCGTGCGTCCGAATGTGCGTATTTTAAAATTCGTCATAATCCCTGATTCTTTGGTTCTTACAGAGCAAAGATACGGAAATATCTCCACACTTCCGCATCTATATCCGTATATAACAACCTACAACAGACCATAACGTACCGAAAGTGACAAACCCTCTTCCCGCGCATCGTATCTTCGTAACGTGATCACAAAGAGAGTTGAAAACAAGAATTAAAAACCCAAAAACTTAAAGATTATGATTCGTTACAAGAAGTATCAAATGACCGGTGAAAACCACCCCCTGAAAGGCTTATGGTATGCCCGTCCCCTGATTGAGGACACGTTCGACACCGAGAAGCTCGCCAAGCACATGTCAAACCACAACACGCCCTACTCTGCCGGCTTAATCAAAGGCGTGCTTACCGACATGATAGCCTGCACCAAAGAGCTTATCCTGGTG
>ERZ791731.859-NODE-859-length-13878-cov-2.54851_pt1 | contig 13878 bp, 13 predicted proteins | sample MGYA00509954_ERZ791731 | MGnify/ENA primary metagenome ERZ791731 (study PRJEB30046, sample SAMN00715134) | human gut metagenome | study: EMG produced TPA metagenomics assembly of the A metagenome-wide association study of gut microbiota in type 2...
TAATCCTTCAAAAATAGTAATTGTAGAGGGAATTTTAATCTTTGCTGTACCAGAGATAAGAGAGTTACTAGATGTAAAAATATTTGTAGATACAGATGCTGATGAGATGATATTAAGAAGAATAGAAAGAGATATGAATGAGAGAGGAAGAAGCTTTGAATCTGTAAAAACTCAATATCTTACTACTGTAAAACCTATGTACCTAGAATTTTGTGAACCAAGTAAACGTTATGCTGATATAATTATCCCAAGAGGTGGAGAGAATAAAGTAGCTATTGATATGGTAGTTAGTAATTTAAAAGGATATTTAAACTCGATGAAATAAAACTAAGAGAAATTTTTGGAAAGGAGGGGAGAGAAAAAGATGAGTTTTAGAGTTGTGTTAATTCACGGATTTAATAAAAGTTACAGAGATATGGGAGCTCTTCAAGAAAATCTTGAATTATTAGGGTATAGAGTAGAAAATCTAAATTTTCCATTAACCTTTCCAGATATAAAATTTTCTGAAAGTATGTTGAAAGAGTTTCTTTTAGATTTAAAATATGGTGGACTTAATGAAAAGGAAGAGATAATTTTAATAGGATATGGATTGGGAGGAAAACTTATAGAGAGAACCTTAAGAGATGAAGAGGTAAAGGGAATTGTAGATAAAGTTATTCTCATCTCTGCTCCACTTAGAGATTCAGTTATTCATAGAAGATTAAAGAGAGCTTTTCCAATTTTAGATAATATTTTTAAACCATTGAGAGTTTTAAAGAAAAATAGTACCTTTAAGCTAGATGATAATATTGAAGTAGGGGTTATAATAGGAACAGAAACTTGTGGAATATTTTCAAGATGGCTAGGAGAGTTTAATGATGGAATTGTAAATTATAAAGAGTGTCTTTATGAAGGAGCTAAAGAAACTTTAAAAATTCCTCTTGTGCATAATGAAATCCATAAAAAAATGGGAACGGCAAAATACATAAACAATTTCATATCAAAGGGAGTATTTAGAACGTAATAGGAGGCAACTATGGAAAAACAAATTGAAAATTATGTGGAACTTACTATTAGAAAAGGGGTTAATATTCAAAAAGGACAGATTTTAGTAATTAACTCTCCAGTGGAAACTTATGATTTTACGAGAAAACTTGTAGAAAAAGCTTATGAATTTGGTGCTAGTGAAGTTATAGTACATTGGAGTGATGAGGTATGTGGAAAATACAGATATCTCTATGGAGCAGAGGAGATATTTGATATTTTTCCAAATTGGCAAAAAGAATCTCTTGATTATTATGTAAAAAAAGGAGCAGCATTTTTAAGTGTCTATGCTTCTGACCCAGATATCTTAAAAGAGGTAGATAAGAGTAGAGTGGCTAGGTATCAAAAAGCAAGAAGCTTAGCTATGAAAGAGTACTATGATGAGTTGATGGGAAATAGTAATCAATGGTGTGTAGTATCTGTTCCAACAAAAGCTTGGGCAATGAGAGTTTTTCCAGAGTTAAGAGAAGAGTTTGCTATTGCTGAGATGTGGAAGCTTATTTTAAAAATAGTAAGAGCTGATAAAGAAAATCCTATATTGGAATGGGAAAAACATTTAGCTATGTTAAAAGGAAGAATGGATTATTTAAATAATAAAAACTTTAAAAAACTTATCTATAAAAACTCTTTGGGAACTAATCTTGAGATAGAGTTACCAGAGGGACATAAATGGATAAGTGGAGGAGAAAAATCTAAATCAGGAGTGGAGTTTGTAGCTAATATTCCAACAGAAGAGATTTTTACTATGCCTCATAGAGATAGGGTAAATGGTACAGTTGTAAGTAGCAAGCCTCTTATCTATGGTGGAAGTGTAATCAATCATTTCTCTCTTACATTTAAAGATGGAAAAGTAGTGGAGTATTCAGCTCAAACTGGAGAGGAAATATTAGGAAAACTTTTAGATATGGATGAAGGTGCTAGATATTTAGGAGAGGTAGCTTTAGTAGAGTATGATTCTCCTATTTCTAAATCAGAAAAAGTTTTTTATAATACTCTATTTGATGAGAATGCTTCTTGTCATTTAGCACTAGGTGGAGCTTATCCAACTTGTATATCTGGAAGTGAAAACCAAAGTGAAGAGGAGTTAAAAAATAGAGGAATGAATAACTCTCTTACACATGAAGATTTTATGATAGGAACAGCAGATATGGAAATAATTGGAGTTGATTCTGAAGGGAATGAAACTCTTATTATGAAAGATGGTAATTTTGCCTTTACTATTTAAGAAAAGAGAGGTATAATATAATTCCTTGGCAGGGGAGTGAATAGCTCTAAAAAAGGTTCAGCCTTATGACTGAACCTTTTTTTCTATATTTTCTTAGGTTTTAGTGGTATATTAGCCACTAAAGTAGTTCTTCTAGTATTATCTGGATTTTCAGCAATATCTATATTTAAGCTTTCTTTATCAATTTCTACATATTTAGATATGACAGCAATAATATCATCTTTCATCTGCTCTAACATACCAGAAGAAAGCATAGCTCTATCATGAATTAAGACAAGTTTTAATCTATCTTTAGCTACATTTTTAGATTTTTTTTCTTCTTTATTAAAAAAACTAAATAATCCCATCTGTTCACCTACTTACTAAATACCATTTTTAATTTATCAAAAAATCCTAATTTTACATCTAAATTCAAGAAAGGAACTTCTTTTCCTTCAATTCTTTCAACAATATTTTTATATGCTTGAGCAGCTAGTGATTCCCCTTTATAGATTAGAGGTTCTCCTCTATTAGTAGAGATTACAATATTTTCATCATCAGGAACAACACCAATTAGCTCAATTGCTAATATATCAAGCATATCATCAACACTTAGCATATTTCCAGCTTTAACCATATCCATTTTAATACGATTAACTATTAATTTTGGACTTCTAATATCATTTGCTTCTAATAATCCAATTATTCTATCAGCATCTCTTGCTGCAGATATTTCTGGAGTAGTAACAACTATAGCTTCATCAGCAGCTGCTATAGCATTTTTAAATCCTTGCTCTATTCCAGCTGGGCAATCTATAAGTATGTAGTCAAAATCTTTTCTTAACTTTTCTATAAGATTTTTCATTTGCTCAGGATTGACATCATTTTTATCTCTAATTTGGGCAGCTGGTAAAAGACAAAGGTTTGAACATCTCTTATCTTTTATAAGAGCTTGAGCTATTCTACATCTCTCTTCTACTACATCAACTAAGTCATATACAATTCTATTTTCTAATCCCATAACTACATCAAGATTTCTAAGTCCAATATCTGTATCTATCATTAAAACTTTTTTTCCTTTTAAGGCTAAACCTACTCCTATATTAGATGTAGTAGTAGTTTTTCCAACTCCACCTTTTCCAGAAGTTATAACTATTACTTTTGCCATACTATTCACTCCTAACTTAATAATCATTTGCTAAACGAGTACTAAAATCTTCGACTCTAATCTCTTTTCCACTTATAAAAGCTATTTTAAATCCACTTTTTCTATCAACCTTATTGGTGTCTAAGATTTTTTTCTGCATAGGCTCAGCTATAAGATGACCTATTACTAATTGACGCAGGGTTCATGTGAGTAGCTCCTACAAAAGCATCTCTGTCACCATCTTGACCAGCATATACAGTTCCATTTAAAAATCCTAATACAATGACATTTCCCTTAGCTCTTATTACAGCTCCAGGATTGACATCACCAATAACTACAATATTTCCATCATATTCTAATTTGTTTCCAGAACGAAGAGTTCCTCTGTAAAATTTTGTAAATCCCTCTTCTGTAATAGCTTTTACAAATTTTATTTTTTCGCTATCTCCACTATTTTCAGAAAATACATAGGTTATATTTAAATCACTGTTAGATTTTATTAAATCAATTAATACATTTTCTTCCAGTTCACTTAATTTTCTATTGGTAAATTCAATAGCCATTTGTCCTTGTCCAATAAAGCTTCTAGCTTCTTTTACTTTTTCTACAAGACTATCTCTTAAAGCTAAAAAATCTACTTCATTATTTAGGTGAATGGATAATCTATCTTTTTTTCCTTTTAAAATAACATAATTATTCATAAGTCTCACCTTTTTTCTGTCCTTATACAGTGAGTATACCACATGTTCAACATTTAATCAATACTAGAGCTTATTATTATTGTAAGAATTGTGAAAAAATGTTATAATTTTAAATGAAATTATAAGAAGGAGCTAATTATATGAGTAAAAATATTTTTAAAGGAAGTGTTGTATTAAATCCAGTTCCAGTAGTAATGGTAACAAGTAGAAACAATGAAGGGAAAGACAATGTTTTTACTGTTGCATGGACGGGAACAGTATGTACAAAGCCACCTATGTTATCTATTTCAATTAGACCAGAAAGATTATCTTATGAGTATATTAAAGAGAGTATGGAGTTTACCATAAATCTTCCTACTAGAAGGCTAACAAGAGAAACAGATTTTTGTGGAGTTCGTTCAGGAAGAGTAGTAGATAAAATATCTGAGATGAAGTTTACCATGAAGGAGGGGAAAGAGGTAAGTAGTCCATATATTGATGAGTGTCCTGTAAATATAGAGTGTAAAGTAAAATCTATAATTCCATTGGGAACACACGATCTATTTTTAGCTGAAGTATTGTGTTCACATATAGATGAGAAACTTATAGATGAAAATGGAAAAATACATTTTGAATGGGCAAATCTTATAACTTATTCTCATGGTGAATATTTTCCAGTACCAAAAACAGCTATTGGAAGTTTTGGTTACTCAGTAGCAAAACAAGCTACCATTGAAAGAAAAAAAGCAATAGCAAAGACAAACTCAACCACTAAGAAGAAAAAAGATAAAATAAAAGAAAAAACTAAAAAGAAAGGAAGAAAATAATGTCAGACAGATTAAATGCTTTGGGACAATATATAATTGAACAAACTAAGAGAAATTTTAATTTTAAACAGATAAAAAATGATCCAATATATTATAATATTTTATTTACATTTGGAACAGATGATTATTTAGTAACTGATGATAAAGATGAGATAACAGCTACTATTCAGCTCATGGAATTTAGAGCTTTTCATAAGGACTATCCACCTAAACAACTAAAGAGATATACTCATAGAAAATTTGAAAAAATTCATAAAAAGAAAGAGGAATATATTACAGTTAAAGGAAAGAGATATATAATTATAAAATTATAAAATAAAAAGGACTTGCAATCATAAGTCCTTTTTATTTGCTATATCTATATAAAATATCTTGGGGAAAGATTTAGTATGTCTTAAGTATACACTTAGATTATGTCAATAGAGTTACAAAAGTAAGTAAATTATTTTTTATAAAAACTTTTAGGATTTGAGATATATAGTCCACATACACTACTAAGAGGCAACATTGCATAACTAGAAGTAAGTTTTATATCTAATTTATCCTCATCTAAAATTTTTAGAACTGTTTCTTTTAATTGATGATTGGGAAGAGATGGATAACCGATAGCAGGTCTAAGATATTTATTTTCCAAATATTTTTTGAAACAAAATCTTCTAAATATTCAGCTCCAGCTTCAACAATTCTATTATTTAATAACTCTTCTAATATTTTTAAATACTCTTTTTCTTTAAAAATCTCACTTTTATAAGAGAGAGCAAAAGCTCCAATATAATCATCACTATTGATAAATTTATAGATAAAATCCTCTTTAGTAGAAATTATATTATCTTCAATAATAAGTTTTCCATCAATTTTTTTACTAGAAAAAATTCCATAGCTTCCTCTAACTTTTAAATTATTTTCTTTCATCTTATTGAAGATAAAACTTAAATCCTCTTTTATTTTTAATTCTTCATTACTATTTTTAACTTTCATGATGTATTTTTCTATATCTTCTAAAGAGATTTCTAAATATTTTTTTCCAATCTCTTTTGGAATTATAACTGGAGATAAAATTTCTTGAGTGTCTTCAATATTTTCTTTTTTATTTTTTTCATATAGTTTTCTTAAAGTTTTAAAGTTTTGTAATTTTTCACTTAAAAACTCTTCTCTTTCATCAGAACAAAGTTTATTAATTGATTGTAAGGTATCTAAAGCTTCTGATACATGTAAAACTTTTCCACTGTATAGAGGTTCTAATCTTAGAGCTGTATGGAGAGGAGAGGTAGTAGCACCAGCTATAAGTATAGGAGTTTTCATACTGTTTTCTTGAAAATATTTTAAGACTTTTTCCATCTCTTTTAAAGATGGAGTAATAAGTCCACTTAAAGTGATTATATCTACATTTTGTTCTTTAGCAGTTGAAAGTATAGTTTCCTTAGGAACCATAACACCTAAATCTATTATTTCATAGCCATTGCACTTAAGAACTGTTCCTACAATATTTTTTCCAATATCATGCACATCTCCCTCAACAGTTGCCATTAAGATTTTTCCTTTAGCTTTAACTTTCTCATCACTTTTTAAATGAGGGGTAATTATATTTACAGCTTTATTCATTGTTTCTGATGAACGAATAAGCTGAGGAAGGTAAACCTCTCCTTTTTCAAAAAGTACTCCTAATTTTTTCATACCTTCCATTAAAATATTTTGAATAATATCTAGAGGAGAGTAAATTTTAAGAGCAGAGTTTATATCATTTATAAATTCAGGAGTTTCTCCAAATATTAGAGCATTTTCAATACGTTGTTCTAAAGTAAGCTCCTCTTTTATAACTACCTCTTTTTTTCTTTGTATATGTAGATTTAATATCTGTTCTAGGCTACTCTCTTCTCCGAATATTAAATCTCTCAAAATCTTTTTATCTTCTAAAGAGAGAATAGGTGGATTTTCATTTGGATTTAAGATGGCAAAATTTAATCCCCTATTTTTACCCTCTTCTAAAAAGGTAGAGTGTAACCCTGCTCTTAAATCATTATTTCCTCTAAAAGCAAAGGAAAGATTACTAAGCCCCCCAATGATACCTACACCTTTAAAATTTTTTCTAATCCATTCACAAGCTTTTAAGAAATTTAGACCATTATATCTATCACTTTCCATTCCTGTTCCAATAGTTAAGATATTTAAGTCAAATATAATATCTGAGTTGCTATACCCTATCTCTTTCAAAATAGAGTAAGCTCTACTGCATATCTCTATTTTTCTCTCGTAACTAACCCCTTGCCCTTTCTCATCAAAAGCCATAACTACCACAGAGGCTCCATATTTTTTTATTACCTGAGCTTTTTTTCTAAACTCCTCTTCTCCCTCTTTTAAGCTAATAGAATTAACAATAGATTTTCCAGCTATATTTTTAAGCCCAGTTTCTATTACTTCAAAATCTGAAGAGTCAATCATTATTGGAATTTTAGATACAAATCTATCATTTTGTATTACCCTTAGAAAATTTTTCATCTCAATTTTAGATTCAAATAATCCGTCGTCCATATTGATATCTATAACTTTTGCTCCATTTTCTATCTGTTTTTTAGCTATCTCTAAAGCTTTGATGTAATTTTTATCAGCTATTAGATTTTTGAAAATTTTAGAACCAGCTACATTATTTCTCTCTCCAACGTCAACAAATTTATCATTAAAATAAAGGATTTCATTTCCTGAAAGAAAACCCTCTAATTTAAAATTTTCCTCAAATTTGCTTGGAGCTCTATTTTTAACTAAATTAGCTATACTTTTTATATGTTCAAAGGTAGTTCCACAGCACCCACCTAAGATATTAACCTCTTGGTTATCCACTAACTCTTTTAAATAGTTAGCTGTGATATCTGGAGATTCAAGATACTCTCCATCTTCATTTGGAAGACCAGCATTTGGATATAGAGAGATAGGTTTTTTTGTAAATTTACCAAGCTTTTTAGTAAGAGGAATAAGTTCTTTAGCACCAAAAGAGCAGTTAAATCCATAGGAGATAATACTCTCTCTATCTAAGGCAACTATAAGGGATTCTATACTTTGCCCAGTAAAGATTTTTCCCTCTTTATTAACAGTGGCAGAAATCATAATAGGAAGATTTATATTTTTTCTTTTCATTACCTCTTCAGCACTTATAACAGCACACTTAGCATTTAAACCATCAAATATAGTTTCAATAAGTAGTATATCTACTCCACCATCTATCAATCCTTCAATTTGTTCACTGTATGCTTCCTTGAGATAATCAAATTCTAAATCTCTATCATAGGGATTTTTTCCACTAGGATTATAGTAAGAGTTTTATTTGTAGGACCTATTGAACCAGCTATATAGATTTTTTTCTCACTAGTAGTGGTTACCTCTTTGGCAAGTTCGGCACTTCTTTTAGCTATCTCATATGCTCTCTCTGAAAACCCATACTCATTTAGAGAGATTTTATTACAGTTAAAAGAGTTAGTTTCAATAATATCAGCTCCAGCTTCAATATATTTTAAATGAATATCTTTTATTATATCAGGACGAGTGATATTTAAAATCTCGTTACAACCTTTTTTATCGAGATAATCATCAGAGTTTAAGTTATATTTTTGAATAGCAGTTCCCATAGCTCCATCTAATACTAAAATTCTTTTCTGTAACTCTTTTTTAATATCCATAATTTTCATCTCTCTTTCTTAAAATATTTCCAATATTTTCCATTATTTTTTTAGAAGCTTCCACTCTGTTCATTGTATATATGTGTATCCCTGCTATATCATCAGAGATAAGCTCTATTATCTGTTCCATAGCATAAGCAATTCCCGCTTCTCTCATAGCTATTGGATTATCTTCATATCTATCTAATATCTTTTTCAATTTTTCAGGGATACTACAACCACACATAGAGGTAATTCTTCTGATTTGTTTACCATTTGTTATGGGCATAACTCCTGCTATCAGTGGAGTTTTTATATTAAGCTTTCCCAATTTTTCTTTAAATTCATAAAACTTTTCATTTTCAAAAAATATCTGTGAGATAAGGAAGTCAGTTCCACTATCTACTTTAGTCTTTAAATTGAATAGATCTAATAAATCATTTGTTTCTTGGTGACCTTCTGGATAAAAAGCTCCTCCAATAGAAAAATCTCCATATTCTTTAATGTATTTTATCAAATCATTAGCATGAGAAAACTCACCTATTTTATTTTCACACTCTTGTGGAATATCTCCTCTTAAAGCCATAATATTTTCTATATTATTTTTATTTAAATCTTTCAATATCTCATCAATCTCTTTTTTTGTTGCTCCTATACAAGTCAAATGAGCAAGAGCTTCTATATTATTTATATTTTTTATTTTAGAAGCAATATCTACAGTGTTTCTTCTAGTACTTCCACCAGCTCCATAAGTAACACTCATAAAGTCTGGTTTTAAAAGAGAAAGCTCATCTATAACTTCATAAACTTTTTCAAGAGTATATATTTTGTTAGGTGGAAATACCTCAAAAGAGATAGTAGGTTGTTTTTGTTTAAATAGTTGTTTTTGTTTAAATAGTTCTTTTATTTTCATATTTTCCTCCAAGTGTTTTATAATAAAAAAACTTCCTTTATCTGATAGATAAAAGAAGTTAAAAACTTTATACTATTACCATCTATCAGGAATTAGCACCACACCATAAGGTAGGTTGCTGAGATATCACAAGGCCTGTCCTTCAATCTCTCTCTATGGATTTATTTTGTCAATTTTATCATAATAATATCTCTGTGTCAACAATAACTTGATTGTCCTTCAAAAAAATGATTTAATAGTAGTGGGGGGATATAATGAGTTTAAATAGAAAAGAGTTAGATATTCTTGAAGAGTTAAGTAGAGAAGAAAAATTGACATTGGGATATCTTTCTGAAAAATATGAAGTAAGTGAGAGAAATATAAGATATAGTATTGATAACTTAAATTATTATTTAACAAAGTTTTCTTTTCAAGAGATAGGAATAAAAAAAGGGGAATTAAACTGGCGAAGTAGTAGAGAGAGGTTAGAGGAGTTTATACAAAGTATTGATATAGATAACTATATTTTCTCGAAAGAAGAGAGAGAAAATTATATTTTAATAAAGTATTTATTCAGTGAAAATACTACTATAACAGAGATAGAAAAATATCTAAAAGTAAGCCGTCCTACAATAAAAAAGGATATAATCTCTCTTAATGAGTACCTTAAAGAGTTTGAGTTAGAGTTTGTAAGAGAGGAAAATGGAATAAATATAAAGGGAAAAGAGAAGAAATTACGTCATCTCAAACTTTTAAAACTTTTAGAGTATTTGGATATAAAAGATAATAAAATAATATTCTTATCTAAGATATATCTTACAGAAAAAGAGGAGTTAGAAGTAATAAAAAAATATGTAGGAAAAATAGATACGACTCTTTTTTACAATTTGCTTTTTAAAATAGAGAAAGCTTTAAGTGTAAAATTTGATAAACAATTTGAAAAATTAATATATATCTATCTTATTCCTACAGTGGAGAGAATAGAGAAAAATTTTATAATTAAAAAGAAAGATAATAGTGAATTTTTAAAAAATCTAACTGATTATAAAGTGATAAAAAATATTTTAAAGGAGATTATTCCAGAAGATTTAGAGTTTGAATTTCTACATCTCACAGAATATTTTATAAGTGGATATTACTCCGATGATTTTTCAGAAAATATTTCATTAGTAAAGGAGTTTGTTGAAAAATTTTCTGAAATTATATCACAATCTTTAAATTTTGATTTAAAGTATCTTCTACCAGCAGTTTATAGAATAAAAAATAATTTTTTCCTTATAAAAACTGAAAGAAAAGTAGAGATTAATAAAAATATTTATGAAAAAATAAGAGAAGCAGTTATAGTTTGCAATTCAATAATGAAAGAGCCCTTTAGAGAAGATGAGATAGAGTATCTTACAGAGATAAGTGAGAAATATATAAAAAGAGAGGAAGAAGGAAAAATTTCATTGGCTAAACTGATGGAACTTATTAAAAAAAATGCAGATATTTATGATGAGAAAAAATTAGAAGAAGAGATTATGAAAGCTTTTAAAAATAAGATAGAAAATTAAAAAACTCCTTAAATTTTATTTCAAAAAATTTTGAAATATATTTGATATTAACAAAAAAATATCTTAAATATATAATAAATGTATTAATATAATATAGGAGGTTCTCAAATATGAGTAAAAAAGTTGGTTTCTGGGAATTTTTTCAGGGATTAGGAAAAACATTTATGTTGCCAGTATCATTACTAGCAGCTTGTGGTATTATGTTGGGGATAGGTAGTTCGTTTGCTAGTTCTGTAACAGCAGAGGTACTTCCATTTTTAAAGGTACCTGTAATAAAACTATTTTTTGAATTTATGTCTACTATTGGTTCTTTTGCTTTTTCAAATTTACCAATAATGTTTGCTATGGCTATCCCTCTTGGACTTGCTAGACAAGATAAGGGAGTTGCAGCTTTTTCTGGATATGTAGGATTTGTAATGTCAAGTATGACAGCAAACTTTTTCTTAAAAGTTACTGGTACACTTGCTACTCCAGAGAATATGAAAGCAGCTGGACAAGCTATGGTATTTGGTATTCAAAGTGTTGATATTGGAGTTCTTGGCGGAGTAATAATAGGGGTTATAGTTTATAAAATTCATGATAAATTTTGTGAAATAAAACTTCCAGATGCTCTTGCTTTCTTTGGTGGAGCTAGATTTGTTCCTATTGCTACTGCTGTTATAGTTGGTATAGTAGGACTTGTAATTCCTCTAATTTGGCCTTTCTTTAATGGAATTATTATAAAAATTGGAGAGCTTATAGGTAAAGCTGGAGTTTTTGGACCATTACTATTTGGAGCTGGAGAGGGAGTATTAAGACCATTTGGATTACACCATATCTTAGTTGCTATGATAAGATTTACTTCTGCTGGAGGAGAGGCTATTATTAATGGAGAGCCTGTATATGGAGCTTTAAATATTTTCTATAAAGAGTTTGCTAATGGTATTTTAGATCCTAATGTTACAAGATTTTTATCTCAAGGTAAGATGCCATCATATATGTTTGGTTTACCAGCAGTGGCGTTAGCTATCTATCATACAGCTAGACCAGAAAATAGAAAGAAAGTAAAAGGACTTCTTGCTTCTGGAATTGTAGCCTGTGTAATAGGAGGAATCACTGAGCCACTAGAATTTATATTCCTTTTCCTATCTCCAGTATTATATCTATTCCACTGTATAATGGTTGGACTAGGATTTATGACAATGGGAATTTTAAAAGTTGCAATAGGTAATACAGATGGTAACCTAATTGACTTTGTAGTATTTGGTATTTTACAAGGATTTAGAACAAAATGGTATTTAGTAATTCCTGTAGGAATAGTTTGGTTTGCTATATATTACTTTGTATTTAAATATGCTATTTTAAAATATGATTTAAAAACTCCTGGAAGAGAGTTAGTAACTAATGACTCTGATATAAAATTAGGTGGATATGATGCAGAGAAACTACTGAAAGCTCTAGGAGGAAAAGAAAATATAGTATCACTTGATAACTGTATTACAAGACTTAGATTAGTAGTTAATGATATGAGCGTTGTAAATGAAGATGAGATAAAAGCAACAGGGGCAATAGCTGTAGTAAAACTAGATGCTACAAACTTACAAGTAATAATTGGTCCACAAGTGCATGTTGTTAAAAATAAATTAGATAAATTGATGAAGTAGTAGGTGAGGTATATGAATTTTGATACTGTCATTGATAGAAAAGGAACATACTGCACACAGTGGGATTATGTAAAAGATAGATTTGGGAAAGATGGGCTTCTACCATTCACTATCTCTGATATGGATTTTCAAGCTCCAAAAGAGATAATAGAAGCACTAATAAAAAGGGTCAATCACGGGGTATTTGGGTATAGTAGATGGAATCATGAGGATTTCAAAAATTCAATAGAGTTTTGGTATAAATCAAGATTTAATTATCAAATAGATAAAGAGTGGATATTATATGCACCTAGTGTAATTTATTCAGTAGCAAAATTTATAGAGATGAAATCAGGAAAGGGCGATGGGGTACTTATTTTTACCCCTGCCTATGATGGATTTTTTAAAGTGATAGGAGATAACGATAGAAAAATTATCTCTTCTCCTCTAATAAAAAATGGAAATAATTATGAGGTAGATTTTGAAGATTTTGAAAAGAAATGTAAAGAAGCAAAAATCTTTTTAATGTGTAGTCCTCATAATCCAGTGGGAAAAGTATGGAGCAAAGAGGAATTAGAAAAAATTATATCTATTTGTAAAAAATATAATATTTTTATAATCTCTGATGAGATACATATGGATATAGTATATAAAGGAAAACATACTCCTATTCTTGAGGTAGCTGGAGATTATATAGAAAGTATAGCTATCTGTACAGCGGCTTCTAAAACATTTAATATTCCAGCATTAGGTGGAGCATATATACTATGTACTACAAATTTAGATAGAGATGAGTATTTAAGAATATTAAAAAATAAAGAAGCTTTATCATCTCCAAGTATATTAGGAGTAATAGCTACTATTGTGGCTTATAATCAGTGTGGATATTGGGTAGACGGACTTTTAAAATACACAAAAGAAAATATAGAATATGTAAGGGAATATTTAAAAGAAAATATTCCTGAATTAACTTGTGATATTCCTGATGGATGTTATTTTGCTTGGATAGATTTTTCAAAATTAAATATATCTAATGAGATTTTTCAAAAAGCTTTAATAGATATAGGAAAAGTAGCAATTATGCCAGGAGTTACCTATGGAGAAGAGGGAAAAAATTATCTTCGTTTAAATATAGGATGTCCAAGGGAAAAAGTAAAGGATGGATTATCGAGATTAAAGTTAGCAGTAGAAAGTTTTAAAAAATAATCATTTTTCCTCTTTATTTATTTCCTTTTATAGAGTATACTTGTATTAGACAGATAGTTTATTCAATATCATTGAAT
>ERZ791731.865-NODE-865-length-13768-cov-2.91767_pt1 | contig 13768 bp, 8 predicted proteins | sample MGYA00509954_ERZ791731 | MGnify/ENA primary metagenome ERZ791731 (study PRJEB30046, sample SAMN00715134) | human gut metagenome | study: EMG produced TPA metagenomics assembly of the A metagenome-wide association study of gut microbiota in type 2...
CGAGGAGCTGGACGGCCGTTTTCATGGCGAACAGGAAGCCGGAGCAGGCGGCGGAAATGTCAAAGGCGGCGGCATTCTTGGCGCCCAGGGCGTCCTGGATATAGCAGGAGGTGGAAGGAGTGAACGTATCCGGCGTAATGGTGGAGACGATGATCAGGTCGATATCCTCCGGCTGCAATCCGCAGGATTCCAGCGCCCGCTGGGCGGCCTTCGTCCCCATGTGGGAGGTGTACTCGTCAGGGGCGGCGATGCGGCGTTCCACGATGCCCGTGCGTTCGATGATCCATTCGTGGGAAGTGTCCACCATCTTCTCCAGGTCCGCATTGGTCAGACGGCGTTCCGGAACATAGGAGCCCGTACCGATGATCTTGACGGGCAGTCTTTTAAAGGCGATATCAGAATTTGCGGCCATAGCTTTGGGCGTATGATGAACAGAAAACGTCCTGACGTTTTATGTGGGGACAGTCTAAAAGAAAGGAGGCCTGATGACCAGCACAAAACACGGGACTCCTGCCATGCCGTAAACGGATGGCTTACAACAGCCATCCCTGTCCGTTGGCGGGCGGCGTGGCCCCCATCTTGAGATAGGCGGAAGGCATCGCCACGCGTCCCCTGGGAGTACGGTTGATGTACCCCTGCATGATCAGGAAAGGCTCGTGCACGTCCTCCAGCGTGGAAGCGTCTTCCCCCACGGCCACGGCCAGGGAGGACAGGCCCACCGGACCGCCGTTAAACTTGTAAATCATGGCTTCCAGCAGGCGCTTGTCCATCTCGTCCAGGCCGTCGTCGTCAATCTCGATCATGGTCAGGGCGTCGTGCGCCAGTTGCTCTGTAATCACGCCGTTGCCGCGTACCTGGGCGTAATCCCGCACCCAGCGCAGCAGGGAATTGGCCACGCGCGGCGTGCCTCGGGAGCGCAGGGCGATCTGAAGGGCGCCTGTCGGTTCCACGGGGACGTTCAGCAGCCCGGCGGACCGTTCGATGATCGCGCACAAATCCTCCTGCGTGTAATAATCCAGCCGGTTCACGAGGCCGAAGCGGGAACGCAGCGGGCTGGTCAGCATCCCGGCGCGGGTGGTGGCCCCCACCAGGGTGAACTTGGGAAGATTCAGCTGGATGGAGCGGGCGTTCGGGCCCTGGTCGATAATGATATCCAGCCGGAAATCCTCCATGGCCGGGTACAGGTACTCCTCAATGGCCGGGTGAAGGCGGTGAATCTCGTCAATAAAAAGGATGTCCCCTTTTTCCAGATTGGTCAGCACGCCGGCCAGGTCCCCCGCCTTCTCGATCTGGGGGCCGGACGTCGTATGAATGCGGCAGCCGACGGCATTCGCAATAATATTGGCAAGCGTCGTCTTCCCCAGGCCAGGGGGGCCGCTCAGCAGAATGTGGTCCAGCACGTCGTCGCGCTGTTTGGCGGCTTCCACCATCAGCATCAGGCGGTCCTTGATCTTCTCCTGCCCGCGGAACTCGCTGAAGGCGGGCGGCCTGAGGGACAGATCAAAGGCGGAGGGGGGTGTCTCCGTGGTGCGTGTGTAAAAGGACTCTCCCATGCGCAGGACTAGCAAACCTGTCTTTGAGGCATCCGTCAAGATGGAAGTGCAGGCGGGAAGCGCCTTTTCCGGGACATGCCGTAAGCCTCTGGCCTTTTTTGATTGCGGATGGAATACGGTTCCGTCAGAATCGTGCGCAATGAAATGGCGTATCCTACCTCTTCTGCTGGCGATGGGCGGCAGCGTTTTTGCCGCCGGCGACGTGGAATCCCGTCCCTATCACATCATCCCGGAACCTGTCGAAGTCAGCACTTCCTCCGGAGTATGTAAATCCCCCAAAATCCTCAAGCAGGCCGCCAATAAGGCCCTGGGGCCGGAAGGATACAAGCTCACCATCAAGCCGCAGGGCGTGGAAATCCAGGCTGGCGACCGCGCGGGCCTCTTTTACGCCAAAAACACGCTGGAACAGCTCCAGGCCCAATACAGGGACGGCGGCATTCCCTGCGGCGTCATTGAAGACAAGCCCCGGTTTGGCTGGCGCAGCATGATGATGGACACCGCGCGCCACTTCGTGCCGGTGGAGGACGTCAAAAAATTCATTGATGTGATGTCCTTCTACAAATTCAACAAACTCCATTTCCACCTCACGGATGACCAGGGCTGGCGCCTTCCCGTGCCCGGATACCCCAAGCTGGAAAGCGTGGCCTCCAAGCGTAAGGAAACCTTTGGCAACAAGACCCCCCATGGAGGCATGTACACCAAGGAACAGCTCAAGGACCTGGTGAAATACGCCGCCGCCCGGAACATTGAAATCATCCCGGAAATAGACGTGCCCGGCCACAACCAGGCCCTTTGCACCGCCTATCCGGAATTCCTCTGTTTCCCGAACCCCAAGCTGGAAGTGCGCACGAATGCGGGCATCTCCTACACGCTGGTATGCCCCGGCAACCCGGACGTCTGGAAATTCTACAACGCCGTCTTCAATGAACTCAAGGACATCTTCCCGTCCCAATACGTGCATCTGGGCGGAGACGAAGCGCCGGAAGACAACTGGATGAAATGCCCCAAATGCGCGGACTTCCGTGAGAAAGCCGGCATCCGGGAGGAAAACAAAAAAGCCGCCGCGCAAAAGGAAATGGTGGAATTCTTCACTAGGTGCGCCAAAATGCTGAAAAGTCGCGGGAAAACGGCCGTTTTCTGGTATGAACCCATGGGCAAATACCCGGATGGAGTAATCGTCACCACGTGGAGAGGCGGCCACACGCCTAAAACGGTAGCCAACACCACGGGCGACAAGGTGGACGTTATTTGCGCCCCCAACGGCAAATGCTACTTTGACTATCCCCAGCTTCCCGGCGACTGGCCCTCCGGCCAGCCGGACACGGGCTGGATGCCCGTCAACACGCTGGAAAACGTGTACTCTCTGGAACCGGACCATGGCCTCTCCTCCAAGGAAATGGAACGTGTGCGCGGCGTAGACTGCTGCCTGTGGGCGGAACGTTTGCCGAACATTGAACGCGTCTTCTACCAGGCTTACCCGCGCGCCCTCGCTCTGGTGGAAACCGCATGGTCCCCCAAGGAGGTGAAAAACCTGAACCGCTTCAAGGACAAACTGGAATTCCATAAAAAATTCATGCAGGAAAAATGGGGCATCGACCTCGAACGCCCGGAAAAGAAATAAGGACCGAACAGCAAGAGTCCCTTCCTGAAAGACGCAAACGTTGAAAAAATGGGAAGACCGTTTTTTGCCCTTCTAAAGAAGGAGGCATCGGGCACGAAGGACTCAACCTTGTTCAATGACAGGCTTCTGTAGATAACAGAAGCCTGTTTTTTTGCATAGTATGCTTGGGGTTCTTTTACATCCCATTTCCAAGCTTCCCTGGATACCTATACGCTTTCCATCCTTTTCAGGCAACGGCGAAGAGGCGAGAAGAGTCTGGGAAAAACAGGAAAACACCTCCCAAGTGAAAAAAAGATTGCCAACCCTCTCTTCTACCGTTACATTACCCCCGCTTTCCTATCTAACACAATCTATCAACGGGCAGGTGTCAGAGTGGTCGAATGAGCACGCCTGGAAAGTGTGTGTACTGGCAACAGTACCGAGGGTTCGAATCCCTCCCTGTCCGCCATCAATTTTACAATGAACGTTCTCCCATTTGAGAGCGTTTTTTGTTTTTGCTCCGATGTCTTGGAGAAACGGACGACGGCTGTAAGCCCGTTTGGACAAACGCAATGCGTTTGCCCCGAAGGAGTAAGGGTGCCAGATGGAAAAACGGAATCAAGCCCAAATTTACCTGTGCAGTTAACCTCTTCTTTATTTCTACACAATCAATCGTACTCCCTCTCCCCAATTAATTTTTCACAATGTATTCGTAATGAATATATTGTAATTTTTTATAGAAGTATGGAGGGAGAAATGGAGAAAAATGATTGCTTTTTGATGAGATAAATATACATCTCTTGGGATAGGATAATGATCGATATAAATTCAGAAATTAGGAAAATAGTAGAGTTTTATAATTCAAAATTACTTCGTTCTATTCAAAAAGATCATTTTGAAATCGCAGGTATTATTGACCAGGTCATTTCAGACTACAACAGTAGGAATTTTAATTTTTCTAATTACAAGAGTATTATTATCAAACAATTTGGGAAAAAACGCAAAGTGAAACAATATTTCGCTTGGAGTACTGAATTGTTTCTTTCTATTTATTTAAAACGTTGCCTTGATAGAGAATTTAAAATAAAATATCCAAATAGGAATAATCATATGCATATTCTTTTTGGTACTATATCTTCTCTTCGCGACATGAAAGACTATGCTATAGTAAGATTTGATTTTGAAGATTTCTTTAATTCTATTTCAAGCAAATATATTTATGAAAAATATATTGTATCATCTCACTTAGAACGCTATCAAAAAGATTTGTTTTTTGATTTTATATCAAAATGTCCTTATTGTTATGCAGGTATTAATACTTCTAACGTTATGGCCGAAATAATTTGTAGACAATTCGATAAACTCATATCAAATTCTTTTTACAAGAACGGACTCATATTTTATAAACGTTATGTTGATGATGGAATACTTATATTCAATCGATATATTGAAAGAGAAGAATGTATTTCAATTATTGAAAAGTCATTAAAATATTCTTTTCATACAAGTCTAAATTATGACTGCAAAACAAAACTAAACAAAGATGAAGATAAATTAATATATATTTCAAAAAGAATGCTAGATAAAAATTCTGATAAAATCCATAGATTTCACTATCTTGGTTATCAATTTGGATTAAATGTTAATCAGAAAAATAAAAGTATTACTCGTATAGAATATGGCATAACTGACGTAAAAATAGAAAAATACACAAGGCGAATAGAAAATATCATTGATGATTTTCTAAAGAATAAAAATATGGAACTTTTACGTCACCGGATTCGTGCATTTAGTTGCCGAACCGTATACAGAAGGAAGAAATATTCTAGCATGATTTGGAAAGTTAAAGGATTTACATCAAACTATAACGAATTACGAAATCATCTATTACACTTAGATTCGAATAGCGAGCATTTTTTAAAAAACGCAATAAAAGATGCGTTTGATCGTAAAAAAGTTAAATGTCCTTATTTTTTATTAGATATATCACATAAAAATCCATATTGCCTATACAATAATCTTTGTAGCAATCGAGCCTTATTATTCGAAGAAAACAGGAGAATAGGAATTAATATTGAAACTTTAGAGAAAATGTGCCACCAAATTAATATTGCCAAATCGAATAAAAGTACATACAATTCTCTACTCAGAGAATATCTTATTAAAATGCGAGTAGGACACTAAAAAACAAAGGATATTGGATTTCCAATATCCTTTGTTGAATCTTATAAGACAAGATTCTATTTATAATGTTTAAATCAATTTCTCGATTTATTAAACACTATAACGCTTATGTGTGCAGCATTCGCTGCGGTATGTAGTATACACTACAGATTCTTACTATTGCCTATCTCAGAAAAAAGTCAATGAAAATTCATAATATAGAGCGAAATAAACTGGATTATATATTAACTGATCTATTGCCTGTTGAAATCTCAGAACTATTTTCTTTAAAGAATTTTTATAATTATTTGTTAACTAACAAGAAAAAAGTTGACAAAGCGGTATCACTATTAAGAGAAGCAATTGCAAAAAATGATGGAATTCCATTCCAAAAAGGTTGGGCAACAGCACCCTTAAAATTTAATATCCTAAAAGGCAATGATGGACAGCGCGAGATAAGTCTCATGCAACCATTATCTATGCTCAATATTTATTTATTTTTAGAATGTTACCAAAAAGAACTTTTGATTTTGTTAGAGGAAAATGCTGTTTTTTCACTACGTTACCACCGCAAGAATAGTAATTTATATTACAAAAAACAAATAAAGAAAATTTCAGAATATTATCAGGAAACAGCAAAAAAATTAGATAAAGGTGTATTGCAGCAAACAGGAGTATATTTTAAAATTTCTAAATTTAATTCTGTAGCCTCTTTTACAGAATCACGAACGTGGCAACAATTGAATTTTAAATATTCTAATTTTGCAAGAATGGATTACAAATCATGTTTTGATAGTATTTATACACATGTTTATAAGTGGATTAAACAAAAAAACATAGTAGATTCTAAAAATGTAAAAAATTCAAATTTGTATGTTACCATTGATCGAATTCTACAGAATATTAATAATAAATCATCTAATGGAGTTATTGTAGGACCGGAATTTTCACGAATGATAGTTGAAATTTTACTCCAACAAATTGATGTAGAAGTTATGTCAAATTTGTCTCTGAAATCTCTGGAAGCTAACAGGGATTATAATGTCTATAGATATGTTGATGATATATTTATATTTGCAAATAGTGATGTTTCAATAAATGAAATAATTTCCACAATAACAGAGACTGCGCAAAAATATCTAATGCGTCCTAATGAACTAAAATTATTAAAAAGTCCAACACCATTTACTTTAAATAATTGGCTGACGAGAGCTAGAGATATCGCTGATAAAATTTCTACATTATTTTATAGCAATAAAGAATTATTTGACTCACAAGAAGAAGAAAAATATTTAATAAAATGCAGTTATTTTTCAATTGAAAAAATTAAAAATGTCTTTAATACTTTAATTTGCGATTTCCCAAACGAAAAAAGAACGATTGTTTCTTTTATGTTAAGTACTTTGTTGAATAACATAGGCAGAAAGAAAAATGGAATTAATTTGTGTAAGTCAGGATTTGAAAATAAAGCTTTCTATGTTCTTGAATTTGTTCTTTATATTACAGCATTTTATCCATGCTTTGAACATATACAAAAATTAATATCTATAGCAGTATATTTTGATGATGAATTAAAATTTATTCAATACCCTGATCGTCATAAAAAACTTCAAAAATTATTCTCTACGTATTCATTTATATTAGAGCGTGGGAATTTAAATGATTTATGCAATGTATTGCTTTTCTTCAAAGAATTTAAATTATCATTATCATCCTTTTTAGAGGATCAAGTGTTCGAAAAAATTAAGAATACTAACAACCCGATTCTATTGGCTAATTTTCTATTATATAGTAAATATAATGAGGCTTATTTTAATGATGTTTTGGCTAAAGTAGAGATTATAATAAATAATAATATTGAGCATATTACTTTTGGTGAAGAAATGCTTCAAATAGAATTCTGGTATATTTTAATATTCAATAATTGTCCATTTTTGTCAGAAAACACAAAATTCAGAATGAAGTCAATCTTGGATAGATTGCGCTATAATCAAGGCGATATTTTAAAGAATTTAATTTTAGATTTTTTAAATTCTAGGAAAAATAATTTATTTTTTACATGGGGTAATCATGTTTTTAATATTACAAAACAAATCGCATTTAGAACTCACCAAAGAAGTGTCTTTCGTAAGTATAAAAATAAATCAAATTTTTTACTGTATGGAAGCTTGGATTAATATATTTTAGATTATAGTCACAGTTATCCCAAATAACCCTATTCGCTTATACCGATGATGTCTGTTTTAGGTTTGGTGTAGGCTTTATCAGCAATCCATTTTTTCGTTTCTGTCACCATTTCGGGGGTGACGGTGAAATCGTAATTAGCATAGTCGCCGATATGGAATTGTCCGGTTTTGAAGAAGCCCCATTTCTCGAAGAAGTCGGTCAGGTCGGTTTTTGTGGCGTCGCAGCAGGCTTTGACGAATTCGAACTGGTATTTGATCGTTTCATTTCCGCCGTAGTTTCCCGCATTGTTGCGCAGGTACTCCATTACGTCAGGGTAGAAGTCGGGATGTCCGTTTTCGGTAAAGTAGAGATGGAGCTGCCACAGGGGGACCAGCTTGTTGAAGACATCCTTTGATTGCAGATAGGCGATTTTTCCGTCGATGATTTCCTTGCGCGCCTTGTCGTAGGTACCCTGGCGCTTCAAGCGGCTTTCGTTGCCCGTTTTGGCGGCGGCTTGCAGAGAGAAGATGTTGTTGCTGACTTCCGTCATGCCGCCCCAGGTCATCGGACCGATCTGCATCACGTGGCCGACTTCGTGGGAGAAGCCCCAGCAGGCGTCACCCTTGAGGACGTTTTCAGGATCGGTCACCATTCGCATGGTGCCATTGTCTCCCAGGTAGGCGACTCCATCACCGTCGCGGAACATGTAGTAGTTGAAGTTCACGCGGGCAAAGACGCGGTTTTTCGGGATTTTGTCGTATTTCTCGAGGCCCATCAGCTGGTATTGGATGCCTATCAGTTTGTCGTAGGCGTTGATCAGTTCAGTCCCGCGGTCCCTGGTGAATTTTTTCAGGAATTCGACGGGGTAGGCAACCTGGATGTATTTTCCCCGGGCGTCCATGATCGGAGAGACGGCCTGGTCAAGCAGGCGTACCCAGTCTTCATTGGTATCGCCCCGGGTGGTGTCGAAGTAGCCGTTGACTTTGCCCGTCACGAAATGGACGGGGATTTTCGGCGCCGTGTCGGCATCGTTGCTGAAGTAGCTGATATAGGCGTTGGCGGGCGTTTCCACATCAATGATATTGATTCCTTCCTTGAGGGGAATTTGCTTTTTGTGCAGTCCCCAGCCGTTGGGATCCTTCGTCGGCTGCACTCCCTCGGCCGGCTTGCGCATCAGGTTCGGGAGCAGGAGGCTGATTTCACGCCCATCCGTCTTGCCGACCAGAACGACGTGCCGGCCCTTTTCGAGATAGACGCCCGTCATGTTGTCGTATTTGCTGAATCCCTCTCCGATTCTGAGGTTTTTGCCCGTCTGGCGCGGTGAGGGGAGGGCCTGGTATTTGGCATACAGGTAGTCCGGCTTGTAGTTGCCTGCCAGGATTTTGCCCGCGAGTTCCTTCATCGCGTCAGACTGGAAGGCGGAAATGTCTTTAACATCCTGCTTCAAAGCCGTGCAGGAGGCATCCTTGAATAGCTGGAGGTCGTTGCCGATGCTTTCCGGAGTGTTGGCCGCAAATACGGATGCGAGCGACAACAGGGGCAGGGTGAGGAATGAAGTGATTCGGTTCATGATAACGTGGGAGTGGGTGATTCTACGATGTTACAAGTTACATTCTCCGTTTTCCTCTTCTTTCACCATTTCTCTTTTTACCGGCAAACGAAAAAATCAACCTGCTTCAACGGAAGACGGGGCGGGTTGATGAATGGGAACGCTCTCACGTTGTATAGCTGGTTTTCTTTGCGTATGGCGTGTTTTTTAAGGCTTCCATGTTTTACTCAATTGCCTTCCCATACTGCGGTAGTCCTATGAGGGCGTTTGCGACTGTAACCCTTGAGCCATTTGATTGAGTCCTTCTGAAATTCTTCGACATCGGCATAGAATTCTACCACGCGCCTCCCCGCAATATTCTCTTCCTGTCATCCGTCAGAATGGCTTTTATGTGCCATCTGTGTTGCTGATAGAAGAACAGCATGTTGTTGTTCAGGATGAGGGCTGCCTGATCGAGGCGTTTCTCCATGTAGAGAAAGCGGAGGCAACGGATCCATAGGTTTCTATGAGCATTTACAGGTAGATTCTGCCTGTGTTTTTGGGGTTGCCCGCACAGAGAGAGTCCGGCACAGCCGGGAACCTTGCTTTCCACAGCCATTCCTTGAAGCAAAGTCGCTCTTTTCGGAAGGATGGGAGCTGTTTTGAGTTGCTTGACTTGAGCGAACTCCTTTTTCAGTTTCAGAAACCATTTCCTGCGGTTTCCCGGGTGCAGGTTTCTACTTCGAGAGGCATTAAAGTTATAGAAATGATCGGCTTCTCACCCTCCTTTAAGAGTCTTATTCTTGAACGGAGAGGCTTCGATACTGTTTTAACAGGAGAGTAGCCTCCAACCGTTTTTCCAATTCCAGCTTCTGATGAAAGGGTCCTTCATTTTTCAAATCAGGTTATTGTTTTTGAGGGCTAACAAGCTTCTTTGGGTCAAGGCTACCTATTTTGCGCTGCTGGCTATTGTTACGGCTATTGCCTCCATTTACCTGGGCGAGTTTGTTCCGTTTGATATTTTCCAAAAGATCGGGGCCGATACGGTCGATACGATTTTGAACATCCTGGCTTCAAGCATGCTGGCGGTTACGACTTTTTCCTTAACCACGGTTGTTTCCGCTTATGCGGCGGCGACGTCGAGCGTAACGCCCAGGGCCACGAAACTGCTGATGGAGGATTCCACAGCCCAGAATGCTCTTTCCACGTTCATCGGTTCCTTCATTTTCAGTCTGATTGCGATTATTTTCCTGAATTCCGGCATGTATGACCAGCGGGGAAGGGTGGTGCTGTTTGTTGTCACCCTGGGGGTGATTGCCATTATTCTGGTTACGCTCATCCGGTGGATTGAGCATTTGTCCAGGCTTGGCCGGGTGGGAGAGACTTCGGAGCTGGTGGAGGGAGTAACGGAGAGAGCATTGCTGGAACGCGCCCGGGAGCCCTATCTGGGGGCCAATCCCCTGGTTGACAGGGAGCTTGATATTCCGGAAAATGCCGTTCCCGTCAGGAGTGATCAGACAGGCAATATTCAATATATTGATATTGAAAAGCTGGACCATCTTTCCAGGGATAGAGATCTTGATCTTTACGTCGTCTCGCTCCCGGGGGATTTCGTGTCCGTTACCTCGGTTCTGGTTTATGCTGACAAGCCTGTGTCAAATGAAACCCGGCGTGATTTGCTTGGAGCGTTTATCATCGGGCATGAGCGCAATTTTGAACAGGACCCCAGGTTCGGACTGTGCGTGCTTGCCGAGATTGCTGCCAGGGCCCTGTCTGCGGCCGTCAATGATTACGGAACGGGTATTGATATTATTAACCGGGGCGTGCGGCTGCTGACGAAGTATGCCCGGGAAGAACGCCGTCCCGGCGTGAAGCACGAGAGGATATGGGTGCCTCCGTTGACCGTCTCCAATTTGTTTTCGGATATTTTCAGCCCTATTCTGCGCGACGAAGGAGGGATTATGGCGATTGACATCAAGTTGTTGAAGGCTTTTGCCGCATTGCATGGCCTGGATAACGGGCAGTTCAAGGAGGAAGCCCGCAAGTATTCCCGCCAATGCTATGAACATGCATCCAGAACGGTAGTGCTGGATGAAGATAAGAAAGTCCTGAAAAAACTGGTCATTGATTAGCTTGCTTGTCTTCACGGTGAAGAAGAGAGGTTTTAGAAGTCCAGGTATGGTTGAATGGGCTGAATCTTATTAACGGTCCACAGTTTTCCGGATGGCCCAGGTTGCAAAAAGGCGTTATTTTCCGGGAGAATCCATGGGAGAGAAATCATCATGGTAAAACGGATGGTTGCCCGGAATTTCCATGTTCATCAATATGGCAACTACGGACGTCATGTCCGTTGAGTAATATTCAACATTTTCATGTAAAGTGATTTTTGGGCAGGAGGAAGTTTCATTCATTCCCCGGTTATTTTCTTCAGCATGTTGAATTTTCGATAGGTACCGGACCGTACATGACCATGATTCAGCGTATTGTCATGAAGGTAAGCACATGTTTTCGTACCGGAGTTCTTTTTTGCCTGTTGATGGCTGGCAGCCCTTATGGTTTTGCGGAGAAGCCCGTTTTAACGGACTGGAATTACTTGCCGTCCTATGGACAGTCGCTTTCCGTAGGGTGGACGGCCAAGCCGGTGGTGACGACGGAGCAGAAGAACGGCAATTTGATGTTCAAGGGCGGCGTCCGCCCTTTTGAGGGCGGCAATGACCGGAGCGCCGTGACACCCCTGGTAGAAGGCGTTTCACCTGACGGCGCCAGGGGAGAGACGCCCGTTTCCGGCGCTGCCGGGAATTTCATGCGCCTGCTGAAGAAGCGTGACTCCGGGAAGGCGTCCAACGTCCGGTTTCTGTGCTCTGCTGACGGAGTGGGAGGTGTCAGCATCGGCGTTCTTTCCAAAGGCAAGGCTCCCTACCAGCGCATTCTGGATGATTTGACAGCGGGGCGCGAGCTCGCCTCCAAGGCCGGCAAGTCATTTTCCATGCCGTGTTTCCTGTGGACGCAGGGGGAAACCGACCAGCAGGACAGGAAAACCGGGGAATGGTACAAGGAGAAGATGCGCGCGCTGATTCAGGATATTGACGCGGACGCCAAGGCCGTCACCGGACAAAAGAATGACGTGCTGTGCTTTGGATACCAGGTTGCCTCCCATCTCAATTATTTTGCCCAGAATCCGACGGATTATCCCGCGATTGCCGTGGCCCAGCTGGATTTGGCTCTGGAAAAGGACAGCCGGTACATCATGACTACGCCCATGTACCATTTTTCCTATAGCGACGGGGTGCATTTGACCGCTCCCATGTCCCGGCTTTACGGGGAGTATGCCGGATACGTCATGTACAAGGTGCTGGTGGAGGGCGTGCATTGGAAGCCCATCCATCCTGTCGCCCATGCAGTTGGCAGGAAGGGGAAGGACTGGACGGTAGACGTGAAGTTTTTCGTGCCTGTGCCTCCGCTGGCGCTGGATACCAAGACGATCCTTGATCCGGGCAATTACGGCTTTTCCCTGGTGAACGCGCAGGGCGAACCCCTGGAGATCAAGTCCGTCACGCTGAACGGCAGAGACGCCGTCCGCATCATAATGTCGTCCGACCCTTCCGGCTGTCATCTCCGGTACGGAATGACCTTGAAGGAGAAACTTCCTTCCGGCCCGCGCACCGGAGCGCGCGGATGCCTGCGGGATTCCCAGGGGGAGAAGGTAAAGACCCGGATTCAGGACGTCGTTTACCGCATGGACAATTGGTGTCCGTTTTTCGACTATCCCCTGGATTCCCGGAATGGGATGAACAAGACGAAGTCCAGGTAGATTTTCATGTGACTGCCAGATTTTTTTGGTTTCTCACTCCTTCAGCATGGTTTATCCATTCCTTTGGAGAGAGTCAGAGTTTCTGCTCTGGTCTTAGGATGGTACGGCATGGATTGCGGTTGTAGAGCCCTTCGGAACAAGATAAAGTCCAGTAATGATGAATACCATGTTCAAGTTTTTGATGGGTGCGGTGTGCGCCGCAGTTCTGCCCGCCTTCGGGCAGGAGGGGAAGACGGATTTTCCCACGGACAAGGCGGTGACCGTGTTCAACGCCGGGGAGGGGAATCCTTATGCGTCCATCCGCATTCCCGCCTTGCTCAATATCGGGAAGGGGCAGCTTTTGGCGTTTGCCGAAGGCCGGTATAAGAATACTGACCAGGGGGAGAACGACATTATCATGAGCGTCAGCAAGAATGGCGGAAAGACTTGGTCACGTCCCCGTGCGATCGCCAAATCACATGGAGCCACGTTTAATAATCCGTGCCCGGTTTATGATGCCAAGACCAGGACCGTGACCGTCGTGTTCCAGCGTTATCCCGCCGGGGTCAAGGAGCGGCAGCCCAATATTCCCCAAGGCTGGGATGACGAGAAATGCATCCGCAATTTCATGATCCAGAGCAGGAATGGCGGTTCCTCCTGGACGAAGCCGGAGGATATCACGAAGACGACCAAGCGCCCCACCGGCGTGGACATCATGGCTTCCGGCCCGAATGCGGGAACCCAGTTGAAGAGCGGCCCCCACAAGGGGCGCCTGGTGATTCCGATGAATGAAGGGCCGTTCGGCAAATGGGTGATTTCCTGCATTTACAGTGATGACGGCGGCAAAAGCTGGAAGCAGGGCCAGCCGACCGCCAATATGAAGGGCCTGGTGAATGAAACGTCCATCGCGGAGACGGATAACGGAGGCGTGGTCATGGTCGCGCGCCACTGGGGCGGAGGCAATTGCC
>ERZ791731.871-NODE-871-length-13730-cov-1.91612_pt1 | contig 13730 bp, 16 predicted proteins | sample MGYA00509954_ERZ791731 | MGnify/ENA primary metagenome ERZ791731 (study PRJEB30046, sample SAMN00715134) | human gut metagenome | study: EMG produced TPA metagenomics assembly of the A metagenome-wide association study of gut microbiota in type 2...
TGTCTTTAGCCCAAATGTATTAACCTTATCACATCCTTCTGCTAAAGATTCTGCAAACGGTAGAAAATTCACAAACCATTCCTTATCTAAATCACATAGTTTATCTTTAAGAAGCTTTGGGATAAATGCATCCATTGTCTCCTCTGGATGATTCTTCTTATAAGCCCTAAATATTGCATTTAATAAAGATACCAACACTAATCTATTATCTAAATCAGGAACTGTTAGTAATCTAAATCCAAATGTTCTATTTATAGAAGCCTTCTTCTCATCATAGGTAAGTAAATTAAAACTATTACAGGCATCATTAATCCTGTATTCATTCAATTCTTCTTTTTCCATGATGTTATTCTTTTAATAATTTCTCTCTATTATATTCAGCATAAGCTGCATATTTCAAGAGTTTTGCAAATTCCTCAAAACCTTTCTCTGCCCATTCATTAGTTACTCTAAAGACGGAAGTAGAATAATTGGGAACTGTTGATACTACAATCATATTTAGGTTTGTAGTAAATTCCTTTAAATCTATATTAAACTCTCTTTTTATATACTGCCTTAAAACCCATATATACATGCCCATCTGGCGATAGTAATGATAATGTTGGAATGATCCTTCTAAGAATTCTCCAGTTTCATTTCTAATACTTCCAGGGAACATATAAACAGCCTTTCCGGTAGTCTTTAAATCATTAAGTGTTAAATATTTGTTATCTAAATCTATGCTCCAGTTGTCTATTTTGATCTTTAATGCTAGATCTTGAGAAACTATTTCTGCATTTGGATCAGTTAAACTATTAGGAAACTTAACTGTTACATTAATAAATATTGCATCTTCATTTCTATTGATTATATCATATCCCATAAAGTTGAAGGCATCAGGACGTAATAGATTCATTGCATCTTCATTCCTTCTTAACTGTTCTATACAAGATAATACAATTGGTCTAGTGGTCTTATCTAATACAATCTGTTCTTTAGAAGGTTTAAAAGATTGCGATCTTCTTAGATATTTATAATAATCCCAACCACTTTTTAGTAGAGCCTCTAACCTCTTTTTAGTTAATTGATTAGTATAATATCCAACATCTTCTGATGCAAATATAATAGATTCACCTATTTTGTAGCAATATTCTCCTTTTTCATTTTTCTTATTTCGGTAATAGAAGATTCTATCAATCATCATTCCAGCTTTTGCAGTTGGTTTTAGTTGATCAGAGATTTCGAAACTCTCTTCTTGAAGAATAACTTCATGAACTGCAGTTCCTACTGAGAGTGATGTAGATGAAGCAGATTGTAAACCTTTTAGGTATGTTTCAAAAGATCCTCCCTCATCTGGATTGATTAATTTTAACTTAGAATTAGATATATAATTTCTATATTCTGAGCTAAAGTAAGTTTCATCATCTATTTCCTTACATTCAACTGAATCATAGTCTGGTATTATTTCAAATTTATTTAATACTTCTTCAGAGATCATTTATTGCAGAATATCATAAATGATCATCACTTCATATTCAGAAATGAGTTCAGATAAAATACTATCTTGATTTAATATAGATCTTACTTTTTCTAGTAGAAAGTCTTTTGCACAAATTGCAATTTTGTACTTTCTTTCTAAATAAGTAGGGCAATATATCGTAATATATAAATCGTAATAATTGAACTCATTATCAAAATCTTCATCTTCTAGTATTTTGTCAATAATATATTCTTTTAATAGGGCATTTGCAATAGTGCTACAATCAAAGAACTCATTACTTTGACAAAGTTGTTCACTTGCATCCATAATACCATCATCAGAAACAGGGAGATCAATTATATCCTTTATAAATTGATCATCTACTTCAAATATCAGCTCTAAAGTCCTTTCTAAATTGCTCATATTTTTCTTTTATTTCATTATAATTTAATGAATAAATCCTAAGATCTGTATTGAAATGTCTATTGTGGGGAGCATCTATTAGTAATGTAAATACTCCTGATTCATTACAACTCTTAAAATTAGATACTGAATCATCAATAAATACATCACATTTGCCTTTGATAAGTCTTGCCTTATTACCATGTTGATATAACATTTGATAAATAGGCTTATTTGGAAATCCATTTTTGCTTAACCACTCCTTAGTATAAGATTTTGGATTTACCCTTTTAGTACAATATGCAACTATTGGAGATTCGACATCTCTTAATTTAGGCACATTTAACCAAAAATCCTTATTATGCCTCAATTTAAAAACATTTCTAGTAATCACATGATCTATCAATCTATAAGGATGATGATCTGTATCAAACCATTCTTTATAATACTCCATCCAGGAATTTATTGTATCATCAATATCTATAATAATTCTTAAATCTTTCACTGGTTTAAATAATATTGTTTAGCTTCTTCAACTAAATTTAACATCTTCTCTGTTCCTAACTTCTTATATAAATCAGTTAGATCTTTTGCTTTGTATTTCCTAGGGATTAGTAAAACTTGAATCTTAGGAAATTTCTTTTTAATCCTCTTACTATTAGATACTCCTGCTAAGTCTGTATCATATAATAAAAAAATTTTCCTGAACTTTATAACTATATTATCCCATTGAGCTTCAGTTATAAATAAATTTTCAGAATTCGGGGCGATTGCAGGTATTCCTAATTCATAGCATAACATTACATCTTTCATTGATTTTGTTATCACTAAGAATTCTCCAGACTTAGGCATCATGTGAAATCCTTGAATCATTGTCTTATTCCAATTGGATATGAAACGATACTTTTTATTTTGAGGATAATAGATCCTCCAGAATTGTTTCTTACTATCCCTTGATGGATAAAAATACCCAAAATTGAAATTAGTAGGAGTAGAATAAGAATAAATCTGATCATTTAAAAACACTATTTCACAAGAGAAGACAAAAAACTTCTTTAGTGTAGTAAGTCCTATACCAAAACTTCCCCACCAATCTAATTCTTCTTTAGTAAAGTCTTTTACTTTAACTTTAATAATAGATTCTTCAGATGGTTTGAGAACATTATTAGTATATTCTTTAATACAAGATTTATGTTTTTCTAGTTCAGGATTAAGTAAAATACCAAAGTCATTGGCTATAATAGCCAATGCCTTATGGTATGATACATTGTACTTAAATTTAACAACTTCTACAAAATTCCCATAAAAGTCCCCACGAAAATCTTTAAAAATAAGTCTTCCAGCTTTATCTCTATAAAAAGAACAAGTTGGAGTATTATCTTTCCTAAGTGGAGACTTAAATAGTCCTTTCTTTACTGGAATCCCTAAATAATGTTCCATATAAGTCTCCTCAGAATTGTGCTTTAATAATTCTTCTTGAGTTAACTTCTCTGGAAATATTCGTAACTCCATTTGTTGTTATTATTAAAGACTGCTTAGATCAATATCATCAAAGTTTACTTGATCTACACTTTCAGAGCCACCAGTAATAGGAGCTGTATTAGGTGCTGCAGGTGCAGACATTCCCATTAATTGAGTAGTAGAAGTAGCTTCTTTGGCTGCTTTCTTTCTCTTTTCAATTTGACTCATTTCATAGTCAGAGAATGCAATTTCTCTTTTCTCTTTAGTCAATAGATCAATATTTCCAAGGAAGTTGTTATTAACATAATACTGTCCTTCTCTATTTAATGCAACAAAGTTTGGAATAGTAGCAAATCCTTGTTTATTTTTAACTAGTTTAAGTTTACAAGAAGGATTTTTGTCAGACTTAATTACTTTAGAGAACAAAGTGATCATCACTTTCTTAAATGCATCCCAGCTATTAATTCCAGATAAGCTATTTTTACCAGTAAGTAAGCTATTATAATACTCTGGACAAAGTTGGCTCATATATTGTTTAAATTTAGCCATAGTAGTTTCATAAATAGATGGTAATTCTATCTCAGTTTCTTTGCCATCTACTACTCTCTTAAAGGTATTTCTCTTTGCAGATTGTTCTGTGATAGGGAAAGTTTTATCAGCATAAACCTTACTATTTTCATCAATAGTCCCAGTTTCAGGATTTATCTCAGCAAACTCCATAACTAATACATGATATTCCTGACCAGGAGCACCATCTTTTTCTTTACCTTTAATAACTTCCTCTCTTACATCTTTTAATTTTACATCATAAATAGCATCGCCTTTAAGAAAATTAGATTCACCTGCTGTTGCTTTTACATCTTTATTAGCTAAATCACTTCCAAAATTCATATTCATAATATATAGTATTTAAATTTAATATTTATAAATCCTCAACCCCTTCAATCTCTCTCAAAAGATTGTCTATGTTACTATCTGATTTTTTATTAAAATCGAAATCTAAAATATTAACAGAAGAATCTACTCTAGATTTACTATTAGGTAAAACTGGAGTATAAGAGAATTTAGTATCTGGATTTAATCCAACTACATCTTCTTTCTTCTGAGATTTATTAGATTTCTTCTTTTCTTTATCTTCATCATCATAGGAATCAAGGTCTTTATTACCTTTAAATACCTTATCATCTGCTGTTATTGTGTTTTGTCCTATTAATTTACATATTCCAGATCCTTCAAAAGTTTCTTCAAATGTAAATTCCTCCCCATATATAACTAATTCTTCTCTTTGTTTGCCTCTATAAGAAACTGTTAAACTCTTAGTAAGTTTATTTCCAGCCTCTGGGTCAGCAAATACTTCTGACTTAGCTATAATAGGAAAATATTCTCCATTAAAATCTTTAAATCTAATACATAACCTATCTCCAGGCTCTGCTTCTAATAAATCAATTAATTTTTGAGTTAGAACAAGTTTGTTATCTTCAAGTTTGATTATATCTTCATTCTTTTCTTTTTTCTTTCTTCCAGTAGTTTTAGTTGTAGATTTAGTAGGTGAAGGAATAACTTCCTTCATCTGTTCCACAATCTTATCAAGGCCAGATGTGCCTTTTTCTGTAACTAATATATTAGATACTGAATAACTAACTGGATCGAAATCAAATGAAATATTTATCATTCTTCATTATTATATTTATCAATTGCCTCAACTACCATTTGTAGATTATTAGGCATAGTAAGTGACTCAAAACATCCAGCTGGAGTTTTAGCTGTATTAGTTCCGTCATAATTAGTGATAAACTCATATACCGGTTTATCATTATCATCAAGACTCTTTCTTGTAAAGATTACATAAGTGAATAATCCTTCAACAGTAATAGCACTGTCAAGCATTTTTCCAATTGTCTTCATCTTGTATTGAGGATTTATTGCATCTCCAATATTTTCAGAGTGAGTCATTATAATAATGTTTAAATCAGGTCTTAAGTTTATAGCTTCTTTTAAGACAGAATAAAAGTGAGCAGCTATTTGAGTGAATTTGTCATAAGATTTTTCCTCAGCTCTATTCATTAACTCGAAGGACATAAGATATTGCGCCAACTTTGTTACCCTATAGGCTCTTTATCCTATAGTTCTATACTTTTATTTATATGTATAGTTCAGACTATTTCTTTGTTCTAAATAGAACAGTGCCCCGCTTTCGTGGAGGATTTTATAGCATCAGCATTATCTGTTAAGCATCACCTCTAGTCGTTAGACCTTTTTCTTATTTTCATAAGGGTTTAGTACGATGATCTACCATTTCTGGCTTTACCTCGTTTAACGGAGTTTTAAGACGACACTCTATTTTGTAATCCATAGTATTACATTCATTAAATTTAATTAGGATATTTTTAAAAATCTCATTACTTTCATGTTTTAAATATAAAGTATGATCTTTTTTAATATTAAAAGATAAGTTAAATTTTTCTTTAAGTAAGTTTGTAAATTTTTCTAAATCTTCTCCTGAAAAACATTGTGTATTTATAATATAGCTATTAGAAGATTTGTCATAACTTCCATCATCCATATATAAGCAAAATAAACTTAGTTCGGTGAAATTTTCTTTTAAAAAGTCAATCGGAATTATTTTAATTCCTTCTTTATAAAAAATATCTCTTATTTCTACTAAACATTTCATATTTTTACCTACACACTGTATCTCCTTCTTATCATCTCCAGTCCAATAATTTGTTTTGTCATAAACATTATAGGAAGATAATAACTGATTTAGATTTTTATATTTCCATAGAAACCATTCTTCTTGTTTCATACAATGAGTAAAAGTTAAAGAAGGATATTTGCATTTTTTATGTACATATCTTACACAAGAGTCTCCTAATAGTGTCCCTACTAAAATTTCCAATTCTTTACCCTTTAATTCATATGTTTCTCTGGGCTTATTAGGTTCTAGTCCTAATCTTTTTCTTACTTTAGCAAATGCATTAGGTTTTGCACCTATTAATTCACTTATCTCTTTATCTGTTAATCCTTTTGAATGTAATTCTCTAATTTGATCATAATCATAAATATTATTTCTATTCATATTTAAATTTGATTTTATAATTAAACAAAATCAAAGATACAAATAAAATAGAAAATATACAATATTTTATGATATTAATTTTTATTAAATTTGTTGGTATTTATCGTCAATAATTAAATTCCTAATATCAGGTCTTCGAAGACTAATGAACTGCATAAATTGTCTTATCTGCTCCACATTTGAGCTATTGAATAAATTTCCTTTTGGGTTGGTTTTTCCATCAAACAGAGTATATTTCTTTTGAAATCCTTTAATTGGTAATGGTTTGTTAGCCACACTTACTACTACTGTCTCAGTAGGATTTAGAAATCCAATACTAGTTGACTTTCCACTTCCAGATTCTCCTACAATTCCTATTAAATTTGCCATTAATCAAAAACAAAATTAAAGTTTAACCCACTACTTCCATCAGAATTATCTATATCATTAAATAAATCTTCCGTAGAAGTAAAATCTTTCTCTTCATCTAATGGTGGTAATTTATCTAGGATATTATTATCTGATAATGGTTTATCCACATACAGATAATTATAATCTAATATCTCATCATAATTTAAGGCTCCATCATTAGGGTTAGGTAATTCTTTATAATACCCTATTTCTCCTCTAAATAATATACCTTTCATTACATCTGAGACTCCATACCTATGCTTTAAGATTTGAATAATCCTAGCATGGTCTCTTAATTTCTTTATATCATAACCCTCACAAGTGGTTCTCTTCTCTCTATGAGGATAATATATACCAATAACAACCTCAGAACCTTGAGCAGGTCCAGAAGCATCAGCCATATCATCCAACTGAAGATATTGATAACCACCATTTCTTCTATCCATAGATTTGATTTGTCTATTGGCCTGCTGAACTAAAGCTACTGTAAGATTACACAAATCTCTTAAGTTGATTAAATAATCAGCACAAGTATTGATTTCTGTTTTCTTATCTGATCCAACTAGTAGTCTCATATGGTCAATAACGACAATTTTATACATATCTGGATTCTTAGGAACATAGATCTCCATGCTTTCCTCTTCCATGAAAGTTCCAAAGTTACCTGCCCATTCTCTAACTACATTATAAACTCTAACTGCATTAACAGCTTTGTCATAAATAGTTAAATGTTGAACAACTCTTTCCAACCAAGCCTTAGCCTTACATATTAATTCAAATTTATCATCATCTAAAATACCTCCTAAAGACAAAATTTCTTTATAAGATATTTGAACATGAAATTGATCTGAAATAAATAAACTTAACAACTTAGCTAATAATACTTCTGGACTCATTTCCAAGGAAAAATATAATATCTTTATCGGAATATTTGGATTTTCTAATGCGAACTGTAAAGGTTTATATACATGAGTAAATAATGTATAAGTAGTCTTTCCTGCTCCAGAATCTCCAAATATAGTAGTCATAAATCCCTTTTGTATCCCATATGTATATTTATCTAAATCTGGAAGCCCAGTAGGAATACCTATATTCTTACCTTCTCTTCCTGCCTCTATTCTTTTATATAATGAATCTATTACTCCCATTAGATAAGAATACTAGATTGATAAGTTCCTAACCCCTCTTGTATGGCTTTCTGAATTTCTCTCCATTTCTCATTAATGACAAATGTGCAGAGCGAATAATTAATCAAATTATTCTCCTTAGCATACTCTAATAATTTGATTATCTGAGCATGAGTTTCAGGATTCCATTTAATTGTTTTTCCATAAAAGAAAAAGAAGTCGTCCATAGAACCAAAGTGATTTCCTGTAGTGATATTTCTGGCACCAACAGGTTGTCCATTTATATAAATGAATGTTGGATATGTTAAGAATAATTCTTTCCCCAATTCACCAGAGTGCTTTAAGAAGCTCTTAATAAAATTGGCTGTGAAAGGTATGTCTGGATAAGATTTCCCATCTTCTCCTTTTACGAAATTAAATTGAAGATCATCTATATCTAAATGATCATTCTTTTTAACCTTAAATTTCTTTAAGATTCCTTTGTTTTGTAGAGATTCTATTATATCTAACTTTAATCCACTAACTATTTTAGAATATTGTTCTAAAGGTTGTACTCTACTTTCTGGATAGTTAGCGAGGAATAACAACTTTATGATCCACCATTCCTCAGCAGTGAGACCATATTGTGTCAATAGATTTAATTCCTTATCTATTGCAATAGAGATTTTTTCCATGAATGTTTAAATTTATATTGTTAGACAATACAACTTAAACAACTGCAGTTAATTCTAGGGTATTAGATGATATGCAGATGGAAAATTAGTTGTTAATTAATCATTTTTTTTTGTTCTACACTTTTTACATTGGGTTGTAACCCAACTTCTCCCTTCTGTTGTTACATCAATTGGAGAACCACATAATTCACAGACTTTATAAGATAGCTCTTCAGCCTCATCTATCATATCATAAAACTCTCTAGGAGCATTAGATATATAGAATCTTAAGCCTCCGAATTTCTCTTTGATCTGATCAATGTGAATTTGTTCATTTTCTGGTTTGTTTTTATTATACTTGGTAATTTTCATATAGATAGGAAGTATAAGTCCATACCATCCATATCCACACTCAATGCCAAATAATTCAAAAGGATATTTCATTCTTCTATCCTCTTTCTCAACTTCATCTCTTAATTCTTTTAAGAACTCAACTAAAGATTCTTTAGTTTCCTCTTCTAGAGACTCTGCATCTAAAATCTTGTCTAGTTTTTCTAATAGTAACATTTTTCTCTATTTTTGAAATTTGCCTCTTCTATTCCATCCTATCTCATCACCAAGTACATTAGCTACTAGGTTTTGTATAAACTCATCAGGGCTCTTCTCATGATTAACTAAATAGTTAAGAGCTCTTAGTCCTATAACCTGCATAGCTTTAATTTCCTCTTGGTTCTTGATAATTAGGTCTAGTTTATTTGAAAGTTCTTCCATACTTAATATAAATCTTCGGAAAATAATGGCAAATAGATATCTTTAAATTTAATTTCTGAATCCGAATAGCCATCATTATCTAGTAAAACATTTATACAGTGAATCTCAATATCTGGAGCATCTTTTTTAAATACTCTTTTAGTATATTGGCCAGCTTCATAGGCTATTTTCATCCCCTCATATCTATCTACAAATCTTCCTTTAGATGTGTAAAATCCTTGGTCTTTAGGTTTCATAGATATTTCCTCCCCAAATCTTTGATAAATGTCATGGTGCCTATATCCAATTTCTATATCACAGATATCATTAGTGCCTTCCCAATAAGGGCTTCCATTAGTAGAGAATCTTTTAGATTTTCTTCTTACAGCTGCACATAGAATATATTCCTTGGTATTATCCATAATCAATAATTATTTAACATTATAGGTCCTTCAATTCTTTCTTCAAGAATTTCCTCACCATCTAACAATCTATCTAACATCTTTTCCGTAATAGTTATATAATCATTCTCTTTCGTACTTCTTCTAAACCATTCTTCTTCAACAGTATTCTTCAATACAAAAGTAAAAGCTTCTGGAATAATTCCATCTTTTCTTTTAGATAACAATCTTCCAATCTTCTGCTCTTTTACATCAAAAGATGAATTATTACATAACATCAATGCTAGATTACATCCATTCAACTCCATTCCTAAGGTAATCCCATTCACAGCTGATAAAACTCCAGAAACACAATTTTGAAAATCTGACAATTCTCTAATTTTTTCCTTATTACTCATGTTAGAGTTATAATAAAAACCCTGAAATTTACGTGAAATTTCGATTGTGGGAGAGAATATTATAGTTTTCGATGTCTTCCTCTTCTCCAAAATTTTCTTGGCTAATTGGGTCTTTTTTGGATGAGACTGTATGAACTCTATTCTTGCTTTCAGTTCTCTGTTAAATCCAAATGTACAAGCATCTGTTATCTTTGGATTACATTTTTTGAAATCAGTAATAGTCCTTCTTACATCCTTACTTTTAACACATGACATAGCCAAATTAAAATCTTGATTAAAGAAATTAAAATACTTTTGAAATTTCTCATCATGCTCCTTATACTTATCTATATCCTCAACATCAATGATTAACTTATATTCTTTATACTCATTAATCCATCCATTCTTAATTGCCTCCTCTTTAGATACTTTATCTATAACAGGACAAATAACAGATAATTTTAGATGTCTGTTATCTGATCTTTCTAAGGTTGCAGTTAATCCTAGTAATAATTTAAATTGTATTGAGTATAATCTAATATTTACTTCAGATACAGATTTATGAATCTCATCTACTATTAATAAATCACATGATTTTATATTTTTAATTACATAATCATATGTATAGGCTTTACATTTACCATAAAACCCTTTATCTAATAATAGATTGAACCATTGATATTGTAAAGCTTGAGTAGGAACCGCTACTATAACATTCTTATTTGGATTAGAATTCAAGAATCTTCTAATAACTTCTAAAGCTAATAGACTTTTTCCCATACGTGTGGGCCACTCTACTAAACCTCTTCCTTTATTAGCTTTCCATTTATCAATTACCTCTAGTATTTTCTCAGACTTTTCCATATTAAGAACCTTCTTTTTTATCAAACTCTCTTAGTCTATGGTAAACTAAGTCTGAACATCCTTTTAATACATTTAAAGAACTTTCTTTAATAGACTCATTCTTAGATCTTTCATATATTTTACATAAACCATCAATCCAATTTTGAGCCTCTTCAAGCTGTTTTCTGTTTTCACAGGATAATATTACTTTATAGACTTTATCTTTTGCTTCTATTTGTTTATCTAAATCCTTCATAAGTTATTTATTCATGTATCCAATGATCGGAAACTACTACATCCGCATCTAGCTTCACAGTAGTACAAAATACATCTCCAGCTTTCTTCATACAGGTAACTAATAATTTAGCTATTTTATCTGCAATTTCTGCTGGAGCCTCTAGATTTGCCTCATCATGAACTGGAATACAATATTTAACAGTAAATAGGAGATTTGCTTTCTTTAGAGAATTAAATAGTTTAATAGAAAATAATTTAAAACACATAGCACCAGTACCTTGTATTCTATAATTAATAGACTGCTTTTCAGAAGCTGCCTTTCTTTTGAAATACTTCTTAACACTATATACTGTGCTATTATCAGTATCTCCCATTGCTTTTAATTCTCTGTATTGTTGCCAAAACTCTTGTGTGAATGTGGAAGCAGTTTTTATTAATTCAGCATAGTCATAAATATAAGCTTTATGTCTAGTAACTGGATTTAATAATATATAACCTTTCTCCATTACATCCTTTCTACAAAAATCTTGATATAATTTCAGGCCAATGAAACCCTTCATATAATCCTCATATATTCTCTCTCCTTCTTTTTTAGTTAATGCTAAATTTTGAGCAATAGTATTTCCATCTCCTCCATAATTTATACCAAATTCAACCTTTTTACCTTTGTCCCTATAATCATGAGCTTTCGCTTTTACATCCTTTACCTCAATCCCTTCTAATTCTTTAGGGAAAGCCATTTTAGCAGCCAAGGAATGAATATCTCCATCACCATTTAAGAATATATCAATCATTGCTGGATCTTGAGTCACATTAGCAATAATAACAGATTCTTGAGATTTATAGTCTGCTGAGATCCATAGATTTCCAGGTTCAGCAACAAAACATGCTCTAGTTTCAGCATCTTTAGGAAGATTTTGAAGATTTACATATTCTTCTCCAGTTTGTCTGTTTTTACCACCACATGATAATCTAGCAGTATCCATTAACTGATTAAATTGGGTATGGATTCTTCCAGTTATTGGGTTGATTTGTTTTAAAAAGTTTTCTCCATAAGTACTAACCACTTTTTGATTAGCTCTATAATTTAAATACACTTGAGCTATAGGAGAAATTGACTTTTGAGGTTCTATGATTTTAGCATCAATAGATTTCTTAGACTTACCTGTTTCTTTATCAAAGGTTTTTAGATTAAATCCTAGTAGTTCGAATAGAGGAATTACTTGTTTAGCTGAATTCCAGTTAATGTTACATTTAGGAGTAGTATCAAATCCTGAGAAGAGATCTCCTTGAAGGTTGATAGAAACAAATTTATAAGGAACTTCATATATATAATAAACTTCCCTATCATTCACAATTCTATCTACATTTGAAGCTTCATTAGGAATTGTGGAAACTTCTTCGTATTCCTTCATTCTATCTTGAATCTTTAAATACTTCTTAACCCAATATTCTTTAGATCCCTTATTTTTTACATAATACTCTGCAACCCAATCATTAAGCTCCTTTTCAGCTTTAAGTAATCTCTCTTTGTCTTTAGCCATTTTAGCTTTCCATTTGTCTACATCTAGTTTGACTCCACAATACTCAATGTAAGCTAAAACTTTAACAAATTCATTTTCAAATCTAATTGCTTCTAATAGATCAGCTTTCTCTAATTTAATTAATTGTAACTTTCTAATATCAGGAAGATATTTAACATCATTACAACCATAAACTACTACTTCATCAGTAAGACCTACATTTATAATCTTACCTCTGACAGTCTTATCCATTACAACATTTAGATAATTCATGGCTGCGTCTTTAAGACCCATGCCATGCATACCAGGAGGATAACCTAACCAAAGTAACTTTTCAGCTAAATAACCATCAAATACATTATTAATCAATATTCTTTGATGATAGAAAAACTTTAAGTCAAATTTTGCATTCCATAAAATAAAAATTCTATCAGATTCAAGGTAATCTTTGTACAATCTAATATCAATTGTAGTACAATCAATCATAACTTGATTTTCATAATCACCTATCTGAACTGATAAAAGTTTTTTTGTATAAACATCGAATCCTTCAGTCTCAGTATCTAGGCCAACTATTCTCATTGGCTCTAAGATCTTTAAGGATTCTTCTACTGAAATAACTTTGTAATTATCTGAATTAAATAAAGAATTCTGATTACTTACAAAATATCTCATTTATATTACTGAATAGTAAACTTTTTTACTTTAGCAACTTTCTTAATCTGAGATTCTAAAGTTTCCCATCTCTCGATGTGGTCTCTAACATTTCTTTCAAGATCAAGTAGTAATTTATATCTCAAAATTTCTAATTGCTCAGTAGTTAAATCTTTGATTTTAGATGGCCGCAGGATTAACATTAATCTTAACTCTTCTACTGTTAATCCTCTAGAATTTTGTTTAAGAACTTGATAATCCTTCAATTTTAAATATTGCCTTGCGACTTCCAATCTAGGAGTTTTAGAGTTAATTCCATTCTTTAAAGCAAATGTTTTTAACTTTTGAACATCATCTCTATCAAACCAAACTCC
>ERZ791731.885-NODE-885-length-13529-cov-1.83754_pt1 | contig 13529 bp, 9 predicted proteins | sample MGYA00509954_ERZ791731 | MGnify/ENA primary metagenome ERZ791731 (study PRJEB30046, sample SAMN00715134) | human gut metagenome | study: EMG produced TPA metagenomics assembly of the A metagenome-wide association study of gut microbiota in type 2...
AGGTGTTGGGTAAGAAGTCTCTTCGTGACATCATCGGTCGGGTAATCAAGGCTTGTGGCGTAGCTCGTACCGCTCAGTTCTTGGATGATATCAAGAACTTGGGTTACTATATGGCATTCAAGGGTGGTTTGTCCTTCAACTTAGCGGACGTTCTGATCCCGCCTGAAAAGGATGAGTTGGTTCAGAAGGGATACGATGAGGTTGAGCAGATCATGGCTAACTATAATATGGGTTTCATTACCAACAACGAGCGTTATAACCAGATTATCGATACTTGGACACACGTTAATAGTAACTTGTCTAATATCTTGATTAAGCAATTGACGGCGGATAACGATGGATTCAACTCAATCTACATGATGATGGATTCCGGTGCCCGTGGTTCTAAGGAGCAGATTCGTCAGTTGTCCGGTATGCGTGGTTTGATGGCGAAACCGCAGAAGAGTGGTGCAGAAGGTGGTCAGATTATCGAGAACCCGATCCTTTCTAACTTTAAGGAAGGTTTGTCCGTGTTGGAGTACTTTATCTCTACTCACGGTGCTCGTAAAGGTTTGGCCGATACCGCTTTGAAGACTGCCGACGCCGGCTACTTGACTCGTCGTTTGGTTGACGTCTCTCACGACGTGATCGTAAACGAGGAAGACTGTGGTACATTGCGTGGCTTGGTTTGTACGGAATTGAAGAATAACGAGGAGGTGATCGCTTCCTTGTATGAGAGAATCTTAGGTCGTGTATCTGTTCACGATGTGATCCATCCGATTACGGGCGAGGTTATCGTTCGTTCCGGTGAGGAAATCCGTGAGGATGCCGCTAAGGCAATCCAAGACTCTCCGATCGAGAGCGTCGAGATTCGTTCCGTATTGACTTGTGAGTCTAAGAAGGGTGTCTGCGCTAAGTGCTATGGACGTAACTTGGCTACGAACCGCATGGTTCAGAAGGGTGAGGTTGTCGGTGTAATCGCCGCACAGTCTATCGGTGAGCCGGGTACACAGTTGACGTTGCGTACATTCCACGTCGGTGGTATCGCATCCAACATCGCTACAGAGAATAGTATTACATCTAAATATGATGGTATTTTAGAGATCGACGAGCTTCGTGCTGTTGAGGCGGTAGACGAGGTGAGCGGAAAGAAACATTTGGTAGTAGTAAGCCGTTTGGCTGAAATGCGCATTGTTGATCCGAACACGAAGATTGTGTTGTTGACTCATAATATACCTTATGGTTCTAAGTTGTTCTTCAACAACGGTGACTCAATTAAGAAGGGTGACGTGATCATCGAGTGGGACCCGTTCAATGCCGTAATCGTGTCAGAGGTTTCCGGTAAGATCGAGTTCGAGAGTTTGGTAGAGAACGTGACTTACAAGGTTGAGAGTGATGAGACTACCGGTTTGAAGGAGAAGATCATCATCGAGTCTAAGGATAAGACGAAGGCTCCGGCCGCTCATATCGTGGATGAGAATGGTAATTACTTGAAGAACTACTCTTTGCCGTTGGGCGCTCACGTCGTGAAAGACAATGGTGATGTAGTGAAAGCTGGTGAGGTTTTGGTTAAGATCCCTCGTGCCGTAGGTAAGGCCGGTGATATCACCGGTGGTCTTCCTCGTGTAACCGAGTTGTTCGAGGCTCGTAACCCGTCTAACCCTGCTGTCGTATCTGAGATCGACGGAGAGGTAGGATTCGGTAAGATCAAACGTGGTAACCGCGAGATCACCGTAACGTCTAAGTTGGGTGAGGTTAAGAAATATATGGTTCCTCTGTCTAAACAATTATTGGTTCAGGAAAACGACTATATCCGTGCGGGTATGCCGCTATCAGACGGTGCTACCACTCCTTCGGATATCTTGGCGATCAAAGGTCCGACGGCTGTACAGGAATATATCGTGAATGAGGTTCAGGATGTATACCGTCTACAGGGTGTGAAGATCAACGATAAGCACTTCGAGGTTATCGTTCGTCAGATGATGCGTAAGGTAGAGGTGGTTGATCCGGGAGATACTCGCTTCTTGGAGCAGCAGATTGTTGATAAGTTGGAGGTAATGGACGAGAACGATCGTATCTGGGGCAAGAAAGTTGTTACCGATCCGGGAGATTCTCAGACATTGCAGGCCGGACAGATCGTGACTGCACGTAAGTTGAGAGATGAGAATAGTATGTTGAAACGCCGTGATCTTAAGTTGGTCGAGGTACGTGACGCTATTCCGGCTACAGCCAACCAGATTCTTCAAGGTATCACACGTGCCGCTTTGCAGACGAACAGCTTTATGTCCGCCGCATCTTTCCAAGAGACGACGAAAGTATTGAACGAGGCTGCTATCAACGGGAAGGTAGATCGTTTGGAAGGTTTGAAAGAGAACGTTATCTGTGGTCACTTGATTCCTGCCGGTACCGGTCAGCGTGAGTTTGATAAGCTGATCGTAGGCGCAAAGGATGAGTTCGATCGTATCTTCGCTAATCGCAAGAACGTGGTTGATTTCAATGCCATGGACAAAGATGATGAAGAATAGGAACGTTTAATAAACTATAAAGAAAGGCCGGCAGAGCAATCTGTCGGCCTTTTTTGTTCTTCCTTATTTGCTTAATAAATGGATAAACTTTATTTTTGCGAGGTAACAAAGACCATAGATAAATACTGAGACATATAAGAAACATATAATAATCAATATCATGAAGAGAATTTTACTTTGTTTAATGGTGGCTTTATTTGCCACTGGTTGCTTATTCGCTAAAAACAACGATGAGAAAATGAATGTAATGTCTTATAACATCCGTTACGATAATTCGGGTGATAAGGATAATCAATGGAAATTCAGAAGAGATTTCGCTGCTGATTTAGTGAAATTCTATGAGGCGGATGTGTTCGGTGCGCAAGAGGTCTTGAATAATCAGCTGAATGATTTGCTTAATCGTTTACCGGAATACGCTTATGTGGGTGTTGGTCGTGAGGATGGCAAGACGAAAGGGGAGTACGCTCCGATTTTCTATCGTAAGGATCGTTTCTCCGTTGAGAAAAGCGGTAATTTCTGGTTAGCCGAAGATATAAATGCCATTGGTAAGAAAGGTTGGGACGCCGCATGCGAGCGCGTAGCTACTTGGGCGATCTTGAAAGATAAGAATACGGGAAAGAAATTCTTCTTCTTGAATACGCACTTGGATCATATGGGGAAAGTGGCTCGTCATGAAGGAGCTTCTTTGGTGCTGGAGCAAGCGAAGAAATTATCCGAGAATTTGCCTATAATCGTGACTGGCGATTTCAATGCCGTGCCTTCTGATGAGCCGATACAAGTATTGACTAATCCGAGTGATCCTCGTCATTTGACTCATTCCCGCACGATCGCAGGGTTTATTTACGGCCCGGAATGGACATTCCATGATTTTGGAAAGATCCCTTACGACAAGCGTGAATGGATCGATTATATCTTCGTGAAAGGGAATATCAAGGTATTGCGTCATGGTGTATTGACTGAAACGTTGAATAACCTGTTCCCATCCGACCATTGCCCGGTAATCAGTACGTTGATACTCGAATAAAAAAGCTTTGTGTGTATGGGGAAAGTAGACGTATTGAAGGAAACTACCCCGCTTTCATCAGAAGATTGCTTCTTGGTCATGCAACGCCCGAAATCGGGGTTTAATTTTCCGTTACATGTACACATGGAGTTTGAGTTGAACTATCTGGAGAATGCCGCTGGCGCTATTCGGATAGTTGGCGATTCGGTCGAGGAAATCGATGATCTGGATTTGGTGTTGATCGCGGGAGGAACGAAGCATGCTTACTCGAACCATAAGTGTCCGTGTAATGGGATCTTTGAGATAACGATACAATTTCATAAATCGTTATTTGATAGCTTAATCAATAGACGGCATTTCAAGACCATGAAGGATATGTTTGATAACGCTTCCAGTGGTCTTGTTTTCAGCCGGGAAATGATACTTGGCATTCAAGATAAATTAAGAATGTTGTCGAACGATAACAAGCCGGATTCTTTCAAGAACCTGTTGCGTTTGGTCGAGATTCTTAAGATTCTATCTTTGGATAAAGCAGCCCGTCGGTTGAATGCCGTGAACACGGTAAAGAACTATAATAATAACGATACCGATCGTTTAGATAGTATCATGTTATATTTACACGAAAATTATCAAAAACGTATCACCTTGTCGGAAGTGGCTAAGTTAACAAATATGAGCGATGCCTCATTGATGCGTTTCTTGAAGAAGTGGACGGGAAAGACATTTATCGATAACTTGAACGAGATCCGGGTAGCTGAGGTGGTATGCCGTTTGACCGATACAAGTGACAGTATTTCTGAAATATGTTACAGGTGCGGTTTTAATAATCTATCGAATTTCAACCGGGTATTCAAACGGCGTAGGGGGAGTACCCCTACAGAGTACAGGGAGAAATATTCCCGTTCGAGGTTTATAATTTAAAACATGATTTAAAGCATGTTTACATTGATTTGTGTCAAGTGTTGATGATATAGTATTATTTATTGCACATATAGTATTTGGTGGTCTTTGCTAAAGCCCTTACTTTTGTAAAGTTCAAGTGAAAGAGATTAGCACTTAGACAAAACAAACCTTAACTAAAACGCCAAAACCAATTATATCAAACACAAAAGGTATTTTTACATTGGTCTAAAGAATTGAGAATTAAAAACACAACTAGAAAACGACTGCCTGAGAAGGTAGTCGTTTTTGCATTTATAGTCTTCAACCCCTTTGTAACCCGGAATAAATATGTATATTTGTCTTCGCAATTTTTAATCACCATAAATTTAAAAGAAGAAAGTATGGAAAACAACAAACCTGCCAATAACGAGATTCAGATCGAGTTATCTGAAGAGATGGCACAAGGAACTTACGCCAATTTGGCTATTATATCTCATTCAAGCTCTGAATTTATCCTAGATTTTATCCGGGTGGTTCCGGGAGCTCCTAAGGCACAAGTCAAAAGTCGCGTAATCTTAACTCCGGATAACGCTCAACGTTTGTTATTCGCTTTGCAAGACAATATCAAGAAATTTGGGGAGCAACTTCAAGCAGGAAATAATAATAACAAAACAGCTAATTTTGAGGACTTCGCAGGTCCGACAGGAGAGGCTTAATAGATTTGTTTTCAGCCATAGAAAGAGTACTTTTCTACAAGAGTAGGGGAGTACTCTTTTATTGTTGGGATGGCTCGTTTACATTGAAAAACCTTGATGCCTATTCTTAGATGCTTACAATGGGCATTCTAAGGTGTTAAGAATGCCTGTTATAAACACCTGAGAATGCCCATCGTAAAGAATACCCTATCTCTCTATCCTAAAGATTAGATAATCCCATCAATATTTTCTTCAATACGGTTTGCGCGGAGATCTCACGGTTCGCGGCCTCGGGGATTACGATACTTTGCGGACTCTCTATCACGTCATCGGTAACGATCATATTGCGACGAACCGGCAAGCAATGCATGAAATAAGCGTTATTCGTAAGTGCCATTTTCTCTGCGTCTACGGTCCAGCTACGATCTGTGCTGATTACTTGTCCGTAATTCGGATCTTTATAAGCGGACCAGTTCTTTGCGTAAATGAAATCCGCTCCTTCAAAAGCCTTCTTCTGATCGTATTCCACTTTAGCGTTGCCTACGAATCTAGGATCAAGCTCATAACCTTCCGGATGAGTGATAACAAACTCATAATCTGTAGCGTTCATCCATTCGGCAAAGCTGTTTGGAACGGCTTGCGGCAATGATTTCGGATGAGGAGCCCAAGTCATGACTACCTTCGGACGAGCTGTTTTCTTATATTCCTCTATCGTGATCAAGTCGGCGAAACTTTGCAACGGATGGCGTGTCGCCGCTTCCATGCTAAATACCGGCCGGTCGGAATGCTCGATGAACTGACTCAATATCTTTTCGTTATAATCATCTTCTTTATTCTCAAAGCGTGCGAAAGAACGGACCCCGATCACATCGCAGTAACAGCCCATTACAGGAACAGCTTCCAGCAAATGCTCCGGTTTATCACCATCCATGATAACACCTCGCTCTGTTTCCAGCTTCCATGCACCTTGGTTAACGTCCAAAACGATCGTGTTCATACCTAAGTTCATGGCAGCCTTTTGGGTGCTTAAGCGGGTACGTAGGCTTGAGTTGAAAAATATCATCAACAACGTCTTGTTTTTTCCCAGTTCACTAAACTGGAAACGATCTTTCTTGATCTCGAAAGCTTCATTAAGCGCTTGTTTCAAGTCACCTAAATCCTGTACGCAAGTGAAATGTCTCATATCTGTTACAATAATATTTTGTTAAAGGCAAAGATAATGACTACTTGTCAATTATCCTTTAGAAAGACCAAGGAATTGTTTAAGAGATCGTATCCGGAGGTGTTATGGGTAGTTTGAAACTGAAGGTAGAACCTTTCCCTTCCTCCGAGTTCACCCAGATGGTACCTCCCATGGCGGTGACCAGACCTTTACAGATCGAAAGCCCTAACCCGGTGCCCGGCTGGAATTCGTTCAATTGCACGAATCGTTCGAAGATATGTCCCAGTTTGTCCTTCGGGATGCCGTTACCTGTATCGGACACGTAAAATTGCACGCTGACCGGATACAACGATTGGTATCCGAAATGAATTTCTCCTTTCTCCGTATATCGGAGGGCGTTAGAAAGTAGTTTTTTCAAGATAAGCATAAGCTTATGTTTATCCGTGTGAAGAGATACGTTTGGAGAATCATCCAAGATTAACCGTACGTTTTTGGATATGCGGGGAGAGGCGTATTCGTATACATCGTGCATGATAGCGAGCGGATTTACATCCTCATATGACCAATTGATCGTATTGGACTCGATTCTGGACATCTCGAGCGTGTCATTGATTAATTCGAGCAAAGCCGTGTTATTTTCTTTAATCATGGAAATATACTGTTCACGCATTTCCGGATCATCTTCCAGTCCTAACATATCGGAGAAGCCGACGATGGCATTTAGCGGAGTCCGGATCTCGTGCGTCATATTTGCCAGAAACGTAGATTTCAATAGGGAAAGATCCTTGGATTTCTGATGATCCGCGATAGCTAGCTCGTCGTTTTCCTTTTCGATAATGCTACCTATAATGACATGTGGGGTGCCGCTTTCATCAATATCCATGCTTTTACCCGATATTTCATACATCTTATAAGTCCCGTCTTGATTCCTCAGGTGGAAGGTGACGTTGTGAGACGATAATTTCTCGTCCCGGATTTTATTGAACAGATAGAAGAAATCCAAACTATCCTCGGGCTTACGTACGGATGATAAAGCCCTGCATATAAACCTGTTTTTATCTAATAGAGTATTGGTCGTGCCGTAGAATTGAAAACAGCGGTTACAATGCCTTTTGTCGCAAGTGGAGAAACGGTCGAAGCTGAATGAGTAAGCGGCTAATTTACCGTCTTCCAACGCTTGCCGCATCAATATCCGGCTCTCGTTCAATTGTCCCATCAATAGTTTATTTTCCCTGTCAGTTTCTTTTTCTCCCTGCTGCGTAAGCCAAAGCGTATACCCGCTAAGCCCCTGTTCATCGGTATAGATGGGTTCTACTTTAAACGTGACGGGCTCTTCGCATATAATTGCGTCACCTTTTCTTAAAGATGACTTCAAGGAATCGGTTAGTACGATGTTATTAAATAGATGTTCTATAATAAAGTCATGCTTATCCGCCAAGGAAAAATGAGCGAACATCGCCTTATTCAAGTCTATCAGATTTCCTTCCGTATCATAGATAGCCCCTCCTAAAGGACAGGAATAGAATGTATTTGAAACTAAAGTATTGAAAATATTTGAATCTATTACTGTTGACATTATTCGTTTAGATTTAAGTGTTGTTCTAGAAGAAAGAGACAGGCGAGTTCCTATATTCTCGTCTGCCCGTCTCCTTCTATGATGTATTTATAAGTCGTTAATTCAGGAAGCGCCATCGGTCCCCGGGCATGTAGCTTTTGGGTACTGATTCCGATCTCCGCCCCGAATCCGAATTGGGCCCCATCAGTAAAGGCGGTAGATACATTTGCGTATACGCAAGCGGCATCTACCAATTGCTGGAAGCGCCGGATAGTTTCCGGATCTTCGCTGATTATGCTTTCGCTATGTTTTGAACTGTAGCGGGCGATATGTGATAGAACCTCGTCTAAAGAGGATACGGTACGGATACTCATTTTGTAATCGAGGAACTCGGTACCGAAACTTTTTTCGTTAGCGTGTTGTAAAAGCGTCTCCGGATAATGTTCGGATAGAGCGGCATAAGCCGGTTCGTCCGCATAAATGATTACGTTGCTGTCCGGAAGCTTTTCACAGATATACGGAAGATCAGATAGACGTTCTCGGTGGATGATTAAGCAATCCAAGGCATTACATACGCTGACCCTCCGTGTCTTTGCGTTATTTACGATCTCACGTCCCTTGCCTTTATCTCCGGAGCGATCAAAATAGGTATGACAGATACCAGCGCCAGTCTCGATCACCGGAACTTTCGCATGTTCCCGGACAAAGTGAATCAAGGAACTGCTTCCACGAGGAATGATTAAGTCAACCAAGCCGACCGCTCCCAGTAATTCCGCCGTAGCCTCTCGATCCGGAGGTAGTAAAGTGCATACAGCCGGATTTATACCCTGACGCTCCAATACAGAATGGATGATGCGTACCAAGGCTCGGTTAGAGAAGTCCGCATCCGATCCACCCTTTAGTACGCAAACATTACCGCTTCGGAAACATAAGGAAAAAACATCGAAGGTAACATTCGGACGAGCCTCATAGATCACGCCGATCACCCCGAAAGGCACGGTTACTTTTCGGATAACCATTCCGTTCGGGCGGATAGTCTCACTCAAGACCTTATTTAATGGAGAAGGTAATGTCGATACATTCTCCATATCGGCGGCGATACCTTGTAGCCTTTCCTCTGTTAATTTCAGCCGGTCGTATTTCGGGTTCGCTGGGTCCATACGTTCCAGATCTTGGCGATTCGCGGCGAGTACCTCCTCCGTATGAGTCCGTAGAACCTGCGCTGTCTCCTTTAAGATCCCGATAATCGTTTGATCCGATAGCGTTATCAATTGTTTAGCCGCATCCGATGCCTGTCGCAGCATATCTTTTACATTCATACTTTTTAATCCAGATATAGATAATCATAATGTATAAGCGGTTTTAAATCCCGTTGCCCTATTTGCTTACGTGCTTCCTCGCTGTCATAGGCGGTACAGCCTACGCCGATTTGCACGCCTTCCTCATTCATTATCTTTACGATATCATCTTTTTCGAAATCACCCTCGATGCGGGTTACTCCAACCAATAATACGCTAGTCGCTTTCGGGGCGGTCAATGCCTCCTCGGCTCCTTTATTGATATGTATTTCCCCTTTGGCGAAACCCTCGGAGTGGGCGATCCATTTCTTTACGCTGCTGACGGGTTTCGAGGCCGGAATGAAACGGGTGCAGACCGTGTCGCTATCCACCGCCAATAACATCGGAAGGATATTATCCTTTTTGCCGTTGGCGATGATAACCGCAATACCTTCGTCCGCCACTTTTTGGGCGATATGACATTTCGTCAACATACCTCCCCGTCCAAAGGATGATTTGCTAGTCTGTACATATTCCGACAAATCTGTTTTCCCACATTCGATTTCCCGGATCACGGAACTATCCGGGTCCGACGGATTTCCATTGTAAATCCCGTCTATATTACTAAGAATCACCAAGGCATCCATTCCCATCATCGTAGCGATCAAGCCGGATAACTCATCATTATCCGTGAACATCAACTCGGTTACGGATATCGTATCATTCTCATTTACGATGGGGATCACCTTGTTTTCAAGCATTACCTCCATGCAATGCTTCTGGTTCAGGTAATGCGTACGACTCCCGAAATTCTCTTTTGTAGTAAGCACTTGCCCGCAAGTCATGCCATGCTCCCGGAATAACTCGTAATACCGGTTGATCAACTTGGCCTGTCCTACCGCCGAATACAGTTGCCGGGCTGATACGGGATCCAGCTTTTTGCCGGCCTTTATCTCGCTTCGTCCAGAAGCCACGGCACCGGAGGAGATCAAGACGATCTCCATACCTTGCCGGTGCAAGTCCGCTACTTGGTCAACCAACGCGGACATGCGGGTGATATCTAGCGTCCCATCCTTGCGGGTCAGGACATTGCTTCCTATTTTTACAGCGATCCTTTTCAAGAAAGTTATGATTTATTATTTATTATCTTTATCCCGGATCTCTACCCGTCGGATCTTTCCGCTGATTGTTTTCGGCAGTTCGTCCACGAATTCGACAACACGGGGATATTTGTAAGGAGCGGTGACACGTTTCACGTGATTTTGCAATTCTTTGATCAAGGCATCACCCGCTTTATCCTTATAATCCTTCGCCAATACGATCGTGGCCTTTACTACCTGTCCGCGGATCTCGTCGGGGACACCGGTGATAGCACATTCCACTACCGCAGGGTGAGTCATCAAGGCACTTTCCACCTCGAACGGCCCGATACGATAGCCGGAACTCTTGATCACGTCGTCCGCGCGGCCAACGAACCATAAGTAACCATCCTCGTCACGCCAAGCCACGTCTCCCGTGTAATACAGGCCATCGTGCCAAGCTTCCCGGGTACGTTCTGCGTCCCGGTAATATTCCTTGAATAACCCGATAGGCTTGCCATTTGTTGTGTGGATCACGATCTGTCCTTGCTCGCCATCCTCCGCACGGCTTCCGTCCGGACGCAATAAATCGACATCGTACTGCGGGTTGGGAACACCCATAGAGCCCGGTTTCGGCTCCATCCACGGGAAAGTGGCGACTGTCAGCGTAGTCTCTGTCTGGCCGAAGCCTTCCATCAATTTAATGCCGGTCAACTTATAGAACGTGTAGAACACGGCGGGGTTCAAGGCCTCGCCGGCGATCGTACAATATTGTAAAGATGATAAATCGTATTTAGTCATATCCTCACGAATTAAGAAACGGAAGATCGTAGGAGGAGCGCAAAGCGAGGTGATCCGGTAATCCTGTATCATCTGCAACATATCAGCAGGCGTGAATTTCTCGTGGTCGTAAACAAATACGGTCGCTCCGGCGATCCATTGCCCATATAGCTTACCCCAAACTGCCTTGCCCCAGCCCGTATCGTCAGGTGAAGGCTGTCCTTATGCAAGTTGTGCCAGAAACTACCGGTCACGATATGCCCCAGCGGATACGTAAAGTCGTGGGCCACCATTTTCGGGTTTCCAGTCGTACCGGAGGTGAAATACATCAAAGAGATATCGTCATTGCTATTTGGGTGAGACGGGCGGACGAAAGGAGCGGCGTTTTGGATACCCTGTTGGAAATCCTCGAAACCTTCCGGTATTTCCGGCCCTACGGATACAACACTTTTTACGGTCGGTGAGTCCGGCAAAGCCTCTATGATATGTTTCGTTATCACTTCCTCTCCGGCGCAAACGATCATCTTGATATCGGCGGCATTCGCACGATAAACGATATCTTTCTTGGTCAGTAAGTGTGTAGCCGGTATCACGACAGCCCCTAATTTATGCAATGCGATGATAGAGAAAAAGAACTCATAACGACGTTTGAGTATCAGCATCACCATATCGCCATGTCCGATCCCCAAGGATTGGAAATAAGAAGCCGTCTGGTCCGTATACCGTTTCAAGTCGGCAAACGTAAAATCAATATGCTCTCCATGATCGTTTGTCCAACATAACGCTTTCTTATCCGGCTCTTCCTCCGCCCAAGCGTCTACCACATCATATCCGAAGTTGAAGTTCTCCGGAACCTTGATCTTGAAGTTTTTAATAAAATCCTCTTGCGACTCAAACGTCGTTTTATCTATAAATCTTTCTAACATAAACTGTTTTTGATTTATGATCTATGATTTGTGATTTATGGATGTCGATGCAAGAGGCTCCATAAATCATAAATCATAAATCAAAATTCATAAATCATAATATGACGGCCAAGAAACTGACCTTTTCCCCATCCAGCGCTTTCATACCGTGAGGAAGCTCTGAGTTAAAATAAATACTATCACCTTCTTCTAAGATAAGATCTTTATTGTTGATCTGTAGTAACAGACGTCCTTTTAATACCATATTGTATTCTTGCCCCGGATGGGAATTGAGATACATCGGCTCATCCTCTGGTTTGGGATGTACGGTTACCAAGAAGGGGTCCGCTTTACGTCCGACGAAACCGGCGGCCAATGATTGGTACTTATAGGCTTTCGTACGCTCTACGGCAACACCTTTTCCGTTACGAGTAATAAAGTACGTACTCATTTTAGGCTCGTCGCCAAACATCAACGTGGTTAATTCTACGCCATAAGCCTGTGAGATCTGGTGCAATACGCTAACGGAAATATCAACCGTGCCGCTTTCCAGCAGCAAATATTGCTCAGTCGTGAGGTTGCAGACCTTTGCCATTTCTTCCGGCGTAATCTCCAGTGCGTCCCGTAATCCGGCCAGACGCTCTGCGATTTGTTGTATCTGTTCGTTCATTTTGCTGAAGTTATTGTATTATGTCGCTCCAAAGATAGGAATAAAAAGCAAAAAGAAGGTGAAAGCCCTTGTTTTCTTTTCTAATTAACAGGTATGGATAGGATGGTTGAGGATTATAATGAATAGGCGCTTCATTTGCTTCCGGATGGAGAATGGTGATTTATATATATGGGCGATTATCATTTTGACATTTTGTAAACTCAAGTGCCGGAGAGTCGCATATTCCGGACGGAGGTACACCTTGTTGCTAAAAACGGGAAAAAATAACAGCAACTACTTGTTCCCTTGATTGTTATCGAAAAAAGGGTGTTTATTCTAGCTGAAGGAATTCATCCTAGTTCATATTTATTAGAGCGCAAGCCTTGTTTTTATCCGGATCGGAGCGTATTTACATACGGTTATATCGCTTCATGAGACTAAATGTATCGCTTTACGTCTCCTATTGTATGGGATAACGCCGCTAGTCGCATCACTTTACGCCGGTATCCGTGTGAAAAAGCAAGGCTTTTTGAGTGGAAAATGGCCTTCAAACGTGCTTTTTACCATCTTCTAGTATCTGATTGAGCCCTTTTTAAAAAGAGATGTGTCAGAATTATTCCATTAATTTAAGCAAATAGATAGGATTACCTCATCAATATAATCTCCTTCACCTCATGATCCTTGATAAGGGCATACATGATATGTCCGGCAATTATAAGCTATTCGGCATTTTTCTTTAGCCATTCTAACCGGCGCTGATCCGGGAGGTGTTTTACCTTGAAATGCTCGAATGTCACATTAAATCCTTTCCCGTCGGGACAAGCGGCCATAAACCCGACTTGTACGGGGATATTGTCTTGTAGCCAAGCGTTACGCATAAGGGTGTATTCCTTATCATCGAATGAGTAGAAGATCTCCACGGCGTCCAATCTCCGGACAGCTTTTATCCATACATAGGGGATTGCTTTGTCTAAGGTGATAACACTCCAGTCGGAGGTCTTATGCGTAACGACCGCGCTTAGGTTGTATTTACCATCC
>ERZ791731.894-NODE-894-length-13427-cov-2.86217_pt1 | contig 13427 bp, 10 predicted proteins | sample MGYA00509954_ERZ791731 | MGnify/ENA primary metagenome ERZ791731 (study PRJEB30046, sample SAMN00715134) | human gut metagenome | study: EMG produced TPA metagenomics assembly of the A metagenome-wide association study of gut microbiota in type 2...
TCGGTGGATTAACAGAGATCCCATTCAGGAACAGAGTGAGTGGAATTTGTATGGGTTTGTAAAAAACGTGCCCTCATATTTCATAGACCTTTTAGGTAATAGCTCTTATCAAGGATGGGCATTAAATGGATTACAATTACACCCAAGTGCTTATGAAACAGTAGAATATGAGATTAGTATAACCTACCATGCCTTATGTCAAAATGCTACTTGGTGGGATAGAAGAATTAACGATCTATTAGCAAACAAAACAACAAAATCACCATCTGATTTTAATCCTAACTCTGAATGTCTGTCATGTCAATGTATTAAAAAATTGACTGTTATTATGCATGGGAGTTCTAGTGGTTCTTATCCTAGAGTTTTTGCTTATTGGGGTGATAGAAGACTCCAAGAAAGTAAAAAATCAACTTTAATATCTAATATGTTTAAAAATATTAAATTTTGCTCAGAATGTACTCTCGAATTGAGAAGTTGCCATCTGGGAGAATCTCCTATTCTAAAAGCACGTTTAGAAGCTAATACAAAATGTAAAGTTCTTCTTTACACAGGAAAAGTTAATGCATTTTTTCCATTTTAATTTTTATGAAAAAAATAATAAAATACGTATCCCTCATTATCTTATCTATTTTTACAATATATATCATTAATTTTATCTATATTTTTTTTCATATAAAGCATGGATTGAATAATTTAGAAAGCGAAACATATATTAAAAATCTGGAAATCATTTCATATAAACCAAGCAATGGAATTGATGATAATTTTTATATTTATGAAAAGGAAAGCCTCATTCCAACATTTATTCCGCAAGATATTATCCTCATCAAAAGAAAAGGTGGTAAGGTCCAAATATGGTATGGGGGGCGTTTGTCCAAATTCCCCGAATGGTTTCAAATAAATATTGATGCAGCATATGAAGAGAAAAAATGTCATCCATCCACGGACATTAGTTCATATATAGAAAACACATTGTCCCGAGAGGGATTTCTTAAATTAAATTAAAACAATGAATTCTCATATTTATTAAGGGAACTAGCTTAAGCTACTTGATGCTAAGAAAAACCATTGGGAACCTAAAATTATCGACAGTGATAATTACCCCATGCCCCCCCTTGCCATGAATCCGATCAAATTCCTCCTTATTCCCGTGGCCCTGTTTTTATGGCTGGGATGTTTCATTGTGGCCGAAGATACCGCACTACCTGATAAGTGGACAACCTTTGGTGAAGGCGAAGAACGGGAACGTTTTTCTAACTGCTTTGTCATTAGTTACCCAGACAGCTTTATCATTGATCCTGCCAGTGGAATTTCGTTTAGTCCCACTATAGGGAGAGATGCTCCTATTCCGGAAGAAAACTTGCATACCCTTATATTACACAATGAAAAAAAATCATTAGAAGCCAGGGCTTCAACCTACGGGTTTTTAACTAAGGAGTTTTATGTCCCGCGTGGTTTTGAGTCTCCAAGGGAAGTCATACTGACTGACTTTTTCAGGAATGCATTGACTACCAAAATTATCAGAACACAGTATTACGATTTGTTCTACAGTGAAACAGACAAGGAAGTATTCGCACTTTACCTGAATCGAATTAAAGGCTGGAATGCAAATTACCAAACACTCACGTTTTCGTTTAAAAATGGTACCACATTTAAAGACCATGCGAAAATGGTGGAGAAAATTATAAAAAAATTTGTTCCAAGTTTCGCACGTCAAGATTAGTTCGTATGATATTGAAAAGTTATTTGTCTTATAAATAAAAAAAAGAAGAGTAAATGGATCCTTACGTTCTTCGAATTTCTTAACTAACATTTTGATTTTTAAATGATAAAAGCAAATGTATGTCTCCTTCGGAGGACTGCTCACTGCTGAAGGAGATATGGCTCAAGAAAATACATCCCACTTCTCCTGCGAGTCCACAGACGACGAACCCAGACTTGTCTACTATAATTACTGTCACTTCAATCCACTGACGGTAGGTGGATCGCCATCTTATTCAGGAACAGGGGGATGGGATTTGTGTGGGTTTATAAAAAATCATATTCGGACAAATATTAATTTTTTAGGAATGGTGAGTTCCTCTCCTTTAGATCCAGCTTTTATTTCTCCTCCCATACCAGATAGAGTTGGCCAGAGCAGAGGCATCAAACTTTCGTATTTTGCTTGTAAAAGAAAGTTAGATAAATTAGGAGATAAAGCTATTAAGGCACTTTTAGCAGGAAAAGTTACACATGTTCCTTCAGATTTTAAACCGAATTCAGAATGTGAAGAATCCTGCCAATGCCTCCGTAGTTTAATTATTATTATGCATGGAGAAGAACCCTGGATTAGAAAAATGATATAAATGTAAGAGCACATTGGGGGGGTCTTAACTGAAAATACAAATAAGACAAAAATATCCGACATGTTTAAAAAAATTAATTTTTGTTCATCTTGCAAACTTGAAATACGAGCATGTTATTTGGACTCATCACCGTATTTAAAAAACCGGCTTGAACAGAATACAGAATGTGAAGTGACTTTATACGAAGGTAAAGTTAAAGCATTTTTCCCATTACTTTAATTTAAATTCAAAAAATGAAAAAATTAATAAGATTTTTTATTTTCATCATCGCTGGGTTAATTATTCTTACTTGTACTAATTATGGATACACGGCATGGAGTATCCATCATTGGAAAAATATACTGGAACAATCAAACTTTGAGCAATTAAAAAATGAATATGCAAAATACTATTACCAAGTTGAAGGGCCACCTGCAGAACAGTTGATCATCTACCAACAAAAACAATTGCTCCCCAATATTTTTCATCATGATCTAGTTATCATGAAAAGCAGCCTCTCCGGCATAAAAATATATACCGGCGCTAGACTTAAATCTACTTCACGTGATACCATAAAGGAAAAATTAAAAATCTACCAGGAAGACGGATTTAAAGAAGGAGAAAATGTTTCCTCCGTTGGTGAAGTATTCTCATCCAGCCTTAAACTGGCAGGATTTAAAGAAGACGGACATTAAAACCATTTGATAAACTTTTTACTTTTGTGTTTATAAAAAACAGAAACTATATAATTTATCAGCATTTCGCCTGCCATCTGACCTGCTTCGTCTTGTAGAGCTTTTAGGTGACAGTGTCCGAGGATTCAATGAGCACGTGGCATTGTGACAATATATGCATATGCTTCCCTTATCAGAGAACTCGTCTCTGTCTCCCACAATGACGATACGACGGCATGGGAGTTTACCTACAACCATCTGGGGCAGATGACCTCCGTCAGGGACGCTTTGGTATCAGGGAATTCTCCAATGATGCTTACGGTAACATGGCCCAGGAAGCTTCCTTTGGGCTGAGCCGTAGCAATACTTCCCATCCCAGGCTCAACCTCGTAACCGCCATCGGTTACAGAAAGGGGGCGGACGGCGAACTGGCGGCCTGCCATGAATACCAATACGACGCCCTGATGCGTCCCATCCAGCAGCGGGATTCCTGGGATACGGGGGCACCTGTCACAGTAAGGGATTTTACCTACAACAGCCGCAGCGAGCTGGTTGAAGACAGGATCAGCCTAGGAGGAAGCTTCAGCTACCGATACGACAACATCGGCAACCGCAAAACCGCCCGGGAACTGGAGGAAGCCTTCTCCTACGAATCCAACCAACTCAACCAGTACGCAGATATTGCCGGAGGAGGAGATTTTACCTCCGTCTACGATGCCGACGGCAACCAGACCCGCATCAGGACCTCAACGGGCATCTGGGAAATCTCCTACGACGCTAACAACCACCCCGTCGTCTTCACCAGCCAGGAGTGCAGAACGGCCATTACCTACGGCTACGACTCTCAGGGAAAGCGCTTCGAGAAGAAGGTCACCGTCAATGGGGCAGCGTCCGGCCACTCCTGGTTCCTCTACCGGGGCTATTTGCAGGTAGCTGAGCTGGATTTGACGCATTCTGAACCCTTGCTGGTAAAGAGCTATTTGTAGGATCCGACGGAATCGAGAGCAACACGTATCCTGACGATGACATGTGGCAGGAAAACGGAATGAAAGTAAAAGAGCATCTCTACTTCATGCACGATGCCTTGAAGAATGTCACTTCCATCTTCGACGAGCAGCAGAAGCAAAAAATACGCTACGGGTATGCTCCCTTCGGAAGTCTCATCACGGAAGATGGGGCTTTATCACGTCTTCACCGTCAGAAAATTTCAAAAGAATTTGATATTAAAGGAAGTATGGAAATAGAATATTGTTGAAAAAAGGTGATTCATCAGATAATATAATTTATAAAATTAAACTAATATCCAAGAAAAAGAAATGAAAGTAATACTCGTTCCTCTGCTAGCTATGAGCACGTTTACAACTGCATGCAAAGAACATACCATAAATTCAAAAGAAAAATTGGAAGAACCTGCTAAGCATATTAGGGAAACAGTGACTATATTAAGCTCTCATCCAGAGCTTCATCATTTCCCAGCTTCCTCCAAAATTTGGATTGATAAAGAATTAACATCCTTGGAGGAAAGCAATATAAGTTCAAAACGGCTAGGATATTCCATACGGACTAAGCATCCTGAAATCAAAGAAAAGGTGAAAGGAGTTTTTGCACATTCTATTGATCGCATCTTGCCATCCAAGAAAAATATTGAATTGAACACAATTAAAAAAAATCATCATCTTACAGAGAATATCAGCCATGTCTTAAAAAGAATTAATTCCGTATATAACTCTCTGAATTATCCAGTTATTAATCCGGAAGATATAGAAGCCTGGTGGCAGGATACAGATTGGAAAGAAAAAGAAGGACTTCCCTATGATCATTATTACATCACCGCCCTCATTCTGAAGAACGGCCATACATTGTTTATTTTTGATCGGCGTCCTGTACTGACTGAAGATGAAATTCGTTATTGGTAATCTTGAAAAATCCCATAGAGACAATCTAAATAGATAAATTATTTTTTGAAATTATTACGCCAAATGCTACAAATATTTTTAAAGATCTAAGTAATTCACCTTCAAGGAAGCATATTCAAGACATACATAATCGCACAATTTGATTTTTCTTTGCTCCAAACCCTTAATCCTATTAACAATACCCTGATTTTATTCTACATCTTCTTAATGGAGTTATAGCAATTAATATGCTTGGAGAAAATAATATGTTAAAAAAATTACACAACAGGGAAAATCAAATCTCTAAAAAATCAAAAAACCTCCCATTCAACAACGGGTGCAATAAAAACAATTCCAAATGAATAATGTTAAGAGTTAGTTCATATTTTTCAAACAGAATTATTTCCTTTAGTCTTGTGGAAATCGCTCTCTTTGTTTTACTTTTTCCGAATTCTTGATGAACAGCGCCTGCCTTTCATTGTTGCCATCCAAATTCTCTCGATGACTGATAAAAACGGCCTTACAAGATTACCCTATATAGTTCCGTTTCAGAATAAAAGGGGGTTTCCAGCATAAGGCTGTTCAAAAATGGAATAAGCCTCCATAGTCTCTCAAAGCAGAAATCATGATGAGGCATTATTTTTGATCTTCTTTCTTTTCTTCCGCATCCAGCGTTTCAAAGCGGGCCAGAACCCAGCAAAGATCGGAAAGGCGGTTGAGGAACAGGGCCGTGTTGACGTTGCTCAGGGCGTTATCCAGCCTCAGCGCCACCACCCGGCGTTCCGCACGGCGGCAGACGGAACGGGCCAAATCAAGCTGGGCCGCTCCCAGGGAACCTTCCTTGCCGGGGCGCGCCCACCCCTTGAAGCGGATGTCGCATTCCTTCTCCAGCAGATGGGCCTGTTCCTCCAACCATGCTACGTCCTCCGCCGTAATGCGGGCATAACCCTTGGCGTCATACTTGGGCAAATCCTCCTCCAGCGTAGCCAGTTCCCCCATGGCCCCCACCAGGCGCGCCTGAACGCCATCCAGCATTTCCACCGTCCGGGGGCTTACTCCGGAATGGCGCACTACGCCAATCAGGGAATTCAATTCATCCACCGTTCCGTAAGCTTCAATGCGCGGGGCCGTCTTGGGGCTCCGTTTGCCGAACATCAGGTCCGTTTCTCCGCTGTCTCCACGCTTGGTGATCACGCTCATACCCCGTACCCTACCATGCCTGCGCGGCCCTGCACGCAAAAAAGAAGGCATCCCACCTCGCCAACGGCGCAAATTCGATGTTCCGGACAGCCGTCCATCCGCTGGCCCTGTTCCCAGTACCCAATCACCCGGGGATTTTGTCCATTGCGGTTAAAATATCTTGTGCCATTCCTTTCCAGGGCGGGAACTGCGCCATGACACGTCAACCGTTTGAAACTTTTCCCGATGGCTGTACAACCCCTGCATGACCCAGACCAGAGATGAATTGGCGGCGGAAACCGCACCGCCCGTCAAAGTGCCTCTCTGGACGCGGGACTACGTCCTGGCCTGCTGCGCCAACCTGATGATGGGGCTGGCCTTCTTCGAACTGGTGCCCGTTCTCCCGCTGTACCTGACGGGGCAGTTGCAGGTTTCCTCCGGCTGGCTGGGCTGGATCATGTCCATTTACGTGCTGGCCGCCATCATTTCCCGCCCCTGGTTCGCGCACCGGGTGGATACCGGGGACCGCAAGAAGATTTACATCACGGTTTATATCCTGCTGGCCGTGTCCTTTTCAGGGTATGCCGTAGCCGCCACCGCCCTGGCGTTTTTCCTGACGCGCTTCGTGCAGGGCCTGATCTGGGGCGGCATGACCACCTCCGGTCCGACGATGGCCGTGGATATCATCCCCCCTTCCCGCCGCGGGGAGGGCCTGGGCTTTTTCGGCATGACGATGACGCTGGGCATGTGCCTGGGCCCCGTCATCGGCCTCCAGGTATACCAGGTATACGGCTTTTACGTAATTACGTGGAGCTCCCTGGTGCTGTGCCTGGCCGGGGCTGGAATCGCCTCCCTCATCCGCGCTCCCAGGCGCCCCGTCCAGGAACCCGTGCAGGAAACGCCCAAAAAGGTGCTGGACCGCCTGGTGCTGCGCGTGGGCATTCCGCTGGCGGTGAATGTGATGATCGCCTCTTTCTCCTACGGCGTTGTGGCCGTGTATTCCGCCCTGTACGGGAAAATGTACGGTTTCAAGTATGCCGGGCTGTTTTATGCGCTGATGGGGCTGGGCATGCTGGTCTCCCGGTTCATGGTGGGCCGGCAGATCGACCGCGGGCGCGTGGCGGAACTTTCCGTCATCTCGCTGGGCATCCTGACTGTCAGCTTCGGCGCGCTGGCGTTTGCGCCGCTGGAATGGGTCTATTATACCTCCGCCATCCTCATCGGCTTCGGCTTCGGCATCTTCATCCCCACCTTCCAGACCATGAAGCTGAACATGGCGGACCGCGGCCACCGGGGCGCCGTCAATTCCACGTTTTTCACGGCTTTTGACATCGGGGTGGGCACGGGCATGTTTTTCGGGGGCAAGATTTACGCTTACCTGAACCTGAACTGGGCCTTCGGCGCAGGCGCGCTGCTGAATCTGCTGGCGATCGTGTACTTCTACCGCATTTCCCTGGACCACTACCGGAAGAACAAGCTTGGCGTGGATTCGGATTGATTTTCCTTCCGCTATTCCCGTTCCAGAGCGGAAAAAACGTCAATCACGCGCCGGGCGGAAGGCCTCACGCGCAGCAGGCGGGGATTCCAGGCCAAGGAAATACTGCGGGACAGCCTGTCCAGCGCAGGATGGGTGACCTTGACGAATCCCCCGCCCAGCTCCACCTCCGCCATGCAGGGGAGAACCGCCATGAACGCCCCGCTTTTCAGCATGCGCGCCGCAAACGGGAAGGACTGCGTTTCACACTGCACCCGCAGCCTGATGCCGAATTCCGCGCAATTCCGTTTCAGCGAGGCATGGAAGCCGGAACCGCTCCCCAGCGTAGCCAGGGGGAACATGCCCAGCAGGCGTGAAAAATCCTCCTCCCTTCCCCGCACCTTTTTTCCGGCCAGGGCCGCGGGCACGTACAGCGCATAATCCATGGAGCAAATGGCCCGGCTTTCCAGCCCTTCCGCCACCAGCGCGCTGGTGCGCACGATGCCGAAGTCCACATCCATGTTCTGAAGCTTGAGGGGAATTTCACTGTTGCGGAGGTTCTCCAGCGCGAACAGCCACGGCAGGCCGCGTTGCTGGATGTCCGCAAGCACGGGAGCAACCACCCACGCGTGCAGGCTGTCTCCGGCGCCGATGGTGAATCGGTAGGGCAGGTTCCGGCTCCGGCTTTTGAAATCGTCCAGCAGGCACAGGCTTTCGCTGGCCAGGCGCACCAGTTCCCATCCGGACCTGGTAAGCGCCAGCACTTTCCCGCGGCGGGCCGCCAGCTCCACGCCGAAGAATTCCTCCAGTTCCTTGATCTGGCGGGAATACAGGCTTTGCCGTGCGCTGTCCCCGCGCGCGGCGGCGGCAATGCTCCCCGCCTTGGCCACTTCTATCAGGGTTTTCAGGCGGTCCAGAGACAGCCCCCGTTCTGCGAAAAGGTGCTCAAACATAACTTTAAAGTCATATTATATGAATACTTGCATAATGCAAGAGTCAGTAAATGCGCTATGGTAACGGAGTCACAGGGCGCAGCGCCGCTTTCCGCGGCCCCCGCCCTTCACCCAAAAGAAAATAAAACCATGATCACCATCGACGGAAAATACACGGAAGCCCGCGTGTTCACGGATGAACTGGAAGACCTGGCCCGCACCCAGATCAGGGACGTCTGCAACCACCCCGCCTTTGAAGGAAGCCGGGTGCGCATCATGCCGGACGTGCATGCCGGAGCCGGCTGCGTCATCGGCTTCACCGCTGAACTGAAAACGGACAAGGTGATTCCCAACCTGATCGGCGTGGACATCGGCTGCGGAGTGCTCACGGCCAGACTGCCCGGAATGCCGGATTTCTCCCGGTTTGACGAACGCCTGCGCGAACGCGTCCCGTTCGGCTGGAACACCCGTTCCGCCGTCCACCAGGCCCTGCTGGATGATCCGGAACTGGATGATGAAATCTCCCGCATCTGCGTGGATGTGCTGAGAACGGAGAAAGACAGGCACCGCCGTTCCGTGGGGTCCCTGGGCGGCGGCAACCACTTCATTGAAATAGCGCAGGGAACGGAAGACGCCTTTCTGTGCATCCACTCCGGTTCCCGCAACTTCGGCTTGAAGATTGCGGAGCGCTACCAGAAGATCGCCGTGGCCACTTGCCCGGACGCCTATCTCAAGGAACGCAAGAAAGGCCTTTGCTACCTGCAGGGAGAAGATACGCTGAACTACATGCGGGACATGAAGGTGGCCCAGCGCTTCGCCGCCCTGAACCGCCGCGTGATGCTGCATGAGCTGCTGGACGATGCCGCGGACCTGGAAATCTTCGACACCGTGCACAACTACATTGCGGAAGACAACGTCATCCGCAAGGGGGCCGTCCGGGCCGGACTTGGAGAAAAGCTCATCGTTCCCCTGAACATGCGGGACGGCTCCGTCATCTGCATTGGCAGGGGGAACGAGGAATTCAATTCCTCCTCCCCGCACGGCGCAGGCCGCAGCATGTCCCGCAAAAAGGCCAAAGCCAACCTTTCCCTGGAGGAATTCGAAGCTTCCATGCAGGGCATTTTCTCCACCTGCGTCTCCCGCGCTACGCTGGATGAAGCGCCGATGGCCTACAAGGATGGAGAAAGCGTGCTGGGCAACATCCATGAAACGGCGGAAATCGTGGAACGCATCAGGCCCGTGTACAACTTCAAGGCGCCCGAATAACAGGACGCCCCAACACCCGGCCCCTCCCGGAATAATTTCCCGGGAGGGGTCTTTCCTAATTTTCGGAACCAAGTCAGGAGCGCGTGGCGGAATAAATCAGCTTATAGGGTTCCGCAGTCTGAATCGGAATGGCGTACACCTTGGAGGTATCATTCCATTCCACGCCGGAAACGTCAAACTTCTGGCGGTCATAATAACCCACCACCTTTCCGTTGGTCACTACGCAGAAAGCGGCCGCATTCTCCCCATTCCGCACGATAATCATGCTGTCCTTTTTGGAGGCGCTCACGGACGGGCTGAGCTTCGCGTTCTGCTTGTATTTGGTCCAATACCCGTTGAGCTGGGAACCATGCAGGTTCTGTCCCCACAAATCGACCGTTTTCCCATGCTGGTGCAGGAAGGCGATGCGGAATTTCGGCTTGGGATACCGCCTGGCGGCGATCCGGGCCTTGGAGGCGCGGGCCATTTCCTCCGTCATCTTGAAGCTGTATTCCCCATACTGGTTCCCTTTGTGGTCAATCGGGACGAACCAATTGAAAATTTCAAAGTCATCAGTAAAGTCCGTCCTGCTGACATTGCAGATGCGTTCATACAGGGCCAGATGGGCCTCGGAAACCTCATACGCCTGCCTGGAAAGCGGCTTGCGGCGCAATGATTCAAACAGCGCAGGGTAAAATTCCGGGTTGATGCCCAGCTTATGGAAATACAGGTAGAAGGAATATTGGGCAAAACCCCACTTGGCCCAGCCGTTCAGATCATGGAACGGCAGCCCCTTTACCGCCTCTGACAGCAGGTACTTGCACGGGTTTTCCATGTCGGAGGCCAGTTCATTGCCGTTAATGGGGTTGGTCACCTGGTCCAGGATCAACTGGGCGAAGAAGTTATTGGAGCTTTCAGACATGCTGCGCCAGTTGAACGGATGCTGGTAGCAGTGGCCGACTTCATGCCCGAATCCCCAGAGGCGGTTCCCCTGAAGAACGCCGGGGGCGAGCACTTCATTTTTCAGCGTATTTCCCTGATCCCCGACGCTGTAGCCGCAGTAATACCAGGTGGCGAACATATGGGCTCCGCCTTCTACGGAAACTCCAAGCTGCCGGTTGTTATGCGGCTGGGGATATTTGTCAAAGCCCATGATTTTCCACATGGCCCTGACGCTCTCATCCCACACCCTGACGGATTTTGTGATGGAATCCGGGCTGTAAGCCTTCAGATATTCCGTGTGAAGGATCATCATGGAATACCGCCCCACGATGTCGAACATGCTGTGGGGGGCCTTGCCGATCATCCGCTTCCAGTCCTTGTCCGTGTGCCTCGTCACGTCAAAATATCCGTTCACCGTCCCGCTGCCCACGGGGATGTGCACCTTCACAGGCTTCTTGGGCGTGCTGATATCGGTGTGGTACATCACATAAAGCAATCCCGAACGGTTGATTTTGATTTTGTTTACTCCTTCATTCAGGGGATAGGTGGAAGATTCGATTCCCGCCGGGGAAACGGAAGCCAGCCCAATATCCTCTCCATGAGTGGGACCCACGAATACAAGGATTTCATCTCCTTTCTCCGCAGCAATTCCGGTGGGATTGTCAAATTTGTTCAGGGCGTTGATATTTCTCACCTTGGCGGCAAACTCCGGATGGCTGTAAGCCTTGTAGGACGCAATGCGGAATTCCTTGTCTTCATAGGCGCCGGATTTCACTTTCCGCGCAATGAGCTGCAAAAACTCCGGCAGCGCCTTGAGGTCTGCCAGGGTGCACCTGGGATTGATGGAGGAACAGCTCGTGTCTCTGAACACTTTCAGCAATTGCCGGTTGAGCGTGGATTCCGCCTTTTTGTAAAAACTGATCTCCCGTACGGTAAACGCCGGGGAAGCTCCTTCAGGGTAATCAACCTCCACCTTGATTTTTTGAACTTTCTGAAGAGGGTTTTTAAACCTGATCATTTTGGAGCCGCCTATATCAAACTTTCCAAGGTTCTTCCACGACGAGCCGGACATGGCGGACACGGAAACTTCATTGAAATTGGCTCCGGAAAAGGTGATGTAATGAATGGTGTCCGGCACTTCAAATACAAATTCCCCCTCCACATGCCGCGCTCCGGGAACATGCCAGTTGGCGGATTCCAGAGAACCGTCCACAGCCTGCTTTACGGAATGGCCTCCTGAGTAGGGGGACTGAGGGGAAGAAGCCTCCCTTACTTGAAGAGGGATGTCCTCCGGAACGTCCAGTGAAGGATATTTTTCCGCAAGGGACAAATTCGCGGCAAACATTAAAAAAATGAAAAATAAAAAAAACGGAGATAAAATCAGCTCTCTTTTCATAAATAGTACTGGGCCCTGATGATACTATACATGATTTCCAGCGTGCGTTTTTCATGTTATCCCTGTGATGGCGCAAAATCCCCTGATGTAAGGACGGGATTTTTCCTCTGCTCCACGGTCCAATTCTTTCATGGACCCCCACGGAACATTATGCCATGTTATCCTTCATGAACGGAAGACGGTCCCGTCATCAACCAGGAAACAAGCCGGGCAAATGGATTGCCGTCCTGGCCGTTCCCCTCTTTCTCCTGGGCACGGGACTGTTCTCCTTTTTGTGGAACGTTCCGCTGAATACGCTGAGAGCCGCTCATTTCGCCACAGCGCCTCCCGCAATTCTTATCAGGAAAGCTTCTTCCCCGGAAAATCATCCCATGGCCCTGGACTCCTCCTTCCTGGCCGGCATCCAGCCCTTCCTGGAACATTATGCGGGGTCCGTCAGCAATGCCGGGCGCCTTGACTTCACCACCCATGACCCGCAGGAAGTGGAAATACGGATGGACGGGCTCTCCATCGGCCTGAGCCCTTCCCTGGCGGTTTTCAATTTCCACACCAGGTACGGGTTCAGCATGCAGACGAGCAGAAAACCGGACGCTGCCGACCGGGCGGTTTACCAGTGGCTGAAAAACATGATGCAACCGGAAGAGCCGGAGGAATCGGGGGGACGTTGACACAGGCATCGAACGGAACAGGCTCGGCGTTGTCTAATCCTTCATCTTCCCGGAAAAGCTGTGGAACGGCAGGTTCTTCAGCCAAGGGAGCAACTGCATCCGCACCGGAAGACGACCCCATACAGCGTTTATGAAACGTATTTACCACGGACCATGGACCCTGGCCGGACTGGCATGCGCCATTCTGGCCGCAGTAGCCATGCTTTCCCTGTTCTCCTGCGGAGAAAACGGACAGGCAGGCAACAAAAACAGACATCATATGGACAACAAGGATTTAAAAACGATTTATCTGGCAGGAGGCTGTTTCTGGGGAGTGGAAAAGTACTTCTCCCTGATTCACGGAGTCAAGGAAACGGAAGTGGGGTATGCCAACGGTTCCACTGCCTCCCCCACGTATGAGGAAGTCGCCAGCGGACGCACGGGCCACGCGGAAACGGTAAAAGTGGTATTTGATCCGGAAGAACTCAGCCTCCCGTTCCTGCTGGAACAATACTATTCCATCATTGATCCCGTTTCCGTCAACAAGCAGGGAAACGACAGGGGAGTTCAATACCGCACGGGCATTTATTATACGGATGAGAAGGACAAGCCGATTATAGAAGCCTCCCTGAAACGGCTCCAGCAGCACTTCAAGCAGCCCGTGGCGATTGAAGTTCAACCGCTGCGTCAATTTTCACGGGCGGAAAAATACCACCAGT
>ERZ791731.925-NODE-925-length-13034-cov-2.77926_pt1 | contig 13034 bp, 14 predicted proteins | sample MGYA00509954_ERZ791731 | MGnify/ENA primary metagenome ERZ791731 (study PRJEB30046, sample SAMN00715134) | human gut metagenome | study: EMG produced TPA metagenomics assembly of the A metagenome-wide association study of gut microbiota in type 2...
CTTTGCAGCAAGTATGAAACGACTTATGCGGAGGTAGAACAGCAAATTGCTGACACGGAACGCACGTTAAGCGGAATGCTGGATGAATTGCGGGGCAACGAGTTTGATAGGGAGGGACTCCAGGAGTTCAAAAAACTGCTTGAAGGTGAATAATATGGGCGAGAAGACAAATAAACCGTCCATTCGGTTTGCCGGATTTACTGACGCTTGGGAACGGCGGAAGGCAAGAGATTTGTTTGAAGCAACGGCCGATAAAAACCATCCAGAACTTCCCGTTCTTGCCGCGACACAAGAATTTGGGATGGTGAAAAGAAAAGACAACGGAATCAATATTTACCATGATAAACGCAATGAGGTAACCTACAAAAAGGTCTTGCCCGGACAGTTTGTTATCCATTTACGCTCTTTTCAAGGAGGGTTTGCTCATTCTGCTTTTGAAGGTATAACTTCCCCAGCATATACGGTTTTCGGTTTAAAAGCCCCGGAAAAACATTGCGATTATTTTTGGAAATACATCTTCCATTCGGAAGAGTTTATTCGTCGCCTTGAAACTGTTACTTATGGCATCCGAGACGGACGAAGTATCAGCTATGAAGAATTTTTGACCATGAACTTTTTAGTTCCATCATATGAGGAACAAAAGCAAATTTCGACAGGATTGTTGGAATTGGATCGCCTCATTATCCTTCAGCAGCGTAAGTATGACAAGCTGGTGAACATAAAAAAATCCATGCTGGAAAAAATGTTTCCGCAACATGGAGCCGATGTTCCTGAAATTCGTTTTGCCGGATTTACGGACGCTTGGGAACAGCGTAAACTGAAAGATCTCTCAGACAAAGTAATAGAAAAAAATACGTATGAAGTCCACAGAGAGACTTTCACAAATTCTGCGGAATTTGGAATTATTAGTCAGAGGGATTACTTTGATCACGATATTTCAAATGTCGAGAATCTAGGAAATTATTATATGGTGAGAGATGATGACTTTGTTTATAATCCTCGCATTTCTACAACAGCTCCAGTTGGACCCATAAATCGCAATAAATTGGGAAGAATCGGTGTGATGTCTCCACTATATACTGTATTTCGGACTCATGATATTGACAGAACATACTTAGAGTATTTCTTCAAAAGTCTCTACTGGCATTCTTACATGAAGCTCAATGGAGATTCCGGTGCACGGTCCGACCGTTTTTCGATCAAAGATTCAGTCTTCATTGAAATGCCAATTCCATATCCCAGAATCAAAGAACAGGAAAAAATTGGTAAGTACTTGACACATCTCGACACCCTGATCGACCTTCATCAGCGTAAGCTAACCAAACTGCAAAACATCAAGAAATCTTGTCTCGAAAAGATGTTTGTCTAAGATAAGAAGACCGTTTCCCTGATGAAATCCCCTGCCAACAATCCAACGGACGATTTTGACGAATATCTTCGCCAGAGCGAGCCGCATCGGCGCGAGCGGGCGGAATCGTGGAAAACCGCCATTGGGTTGCAGGCGGTGGATGGTTTGAAACCCTCGGAATACCTGGTAGAGACCGCCAAACGGCATATTGAGGGGGATATTTCCATGGAGGAAGTCCGCCACCTGATCGACAGCTATTATCAGGGCAAGGCAGACCGGACGCCCGAGGAGAGCGGAACGGAAGAAGCGGACAAGGTATCCGCCAACATCACCCGTCTATTGAACGAAAAGACCTTCACCTTTTCTCCGGCGGGTTATATCTCCATCCATCGCCGAATTTTTGCCGGAGTATTTCCCTTTGCCGGACAAATCCGGGACTACAATATCACCAAGAAGGAATGGGTGTTGCGTGGAGAGACGGTGCTGTATGCCAGCGCGGAGGAATTGCTCTCAACACTGGAATACGACTTTGAGCAGGAGTCGCTGTTTGACTACAAAGGAATTTCTCACGACGCCCTGGTGACTCATTTCACGAAATTCATTTCCGGCCTGTGGCAGATTCACCCCTTTGCGGAGGGCAACACGCGAACGACCGCCGTTTTTGCGATCAAGTATCTCCGGTTCATGGGATTTGACGTCAACAACGACACGTTTGCCGACAAGGCATGGTATTTCCGTAATGCGCTGGTTCGCGCCAATTACCGGAACTACCAGCGGGGGATTGAGCCGGATGCCGAGCCTCTGAAACGATTTTTCCGCAATGTGTTGCTAGGGGAAGCCCATGAATTGAAAAACAGATATCTGCTGGTCAGCTCCCCGGAAGAAAGACAGGAGCAACATATAAGTGCCGCACAAGTTCCGCATAAGTGCCGTACAAGCTCCACTCAAGTTCCAGGCAAGTCCGCAATCAACCATCCCAACCTCCTTCTGCTCATCCAGACAATGGGTGAGGCGAGCCTGTCCGTTTCGGAAATGCTGGCGGCGCTTCAACTCCAACACCGGGGGAACTTTTTGAAAACCTGGCTGACCCCGGCTCTTCAGGCCGGAGTTCTTCGCCCGCTTTACCCGGACACCCCCAGACACCCGCGCCAGAAATATCTGCTTACGCCCCAGGGGCTAGAAATGTACCAGCAAATAAAAACAAGCAAACGAACATGATCTGCACTCAGGAAAAAGAATTTGAAGAAGCCCTGATCGACATGCTGACGGAAAAGGGATGGGAGAAGACCGTACTTAACAATTACACGGAAGAACAGTTCATCCAGAATTGGGCGGACATTCTCTTTGAGAACAACAGGGATGTCGATCGTCTGAACAACTACCCCCTGACCTCGGGGGAAATGCAGCAAATCCTTGAGCAAATCGGCAGCCTCAAAACGCCCTTGAAATTGAATGGTTTCATCAATGGCCGCAGTGTGACGATCACCCGCGACCACCCCGATGATGTGGAGCATTTCGGCAAGGGAGTTTCCCTGAAAATCTATGACCGCATGGAAATTGCCGCAGGGCAAAGCCGCTACCAGATAGCCCGCCAGCCTCAATTCGCTTCACAGTCTGCCATGCGCCATGATCGCCGTGGAGATTTGATGCTGCTGATCAACGGAATGCCGGTCTTCCACATCGAGCTGAAAAAAAGCGGAGTCCCGGTCAGCCAGGCGTGCCGCCAGATTGAAAAGTATGTTGCCGAGGGGATCTTCTCCGGGCTGTTCTCACTGGTTCAAATTTTTGTGGCGATGAATCCGGAAGAAGCCGTTTACTTTGCCAACCCCGGCGCGGAAGGAAAATTCAACCCCGACTACTATTTTCACTGGGCCGACTTCAATAACGAACCTGTCAACGACTGGAAGCAGGTAGCCTCCTCCTTGCTATCCATCCCTATGGCGCACCAGCTCATCGGCTTTTACACGGTGGCGGACGATTCCGACGGCATTCTGAAGGTCATGCGCAGCTACCAGTACTTTGCCGCTAGCGCGATTTCCGACAAGGTAGCCAAGACCAGATGGGAAAAAGACGATCAACTGGGTGGCTACATTTGGCATACGACCGGCTCCGGCAAGACCATGACTTCTTTTAAATCCGCCCAGTTGATTGCCTCCTCCAAGGATGCCGACAAGGTCATTTTCCTGATGGACCGCATTGAACTGGGGACGCAAAGCCTGAAGGAATACCGGGGCTTTGCAAACGAGAATGAGGATGTACAGGCGACTGAGAACACCGGCGTTCTTGTCAAAAAACTGAAAAGCAGCGACCCGGCGGATACGCTTATCGTTACCTCCATCCAGAAGATGAGCAATATCAAGGATGAAGCGGAGGGCGGCATGAAAGCGGCGGATCTTCAACTGATGAAGACCAAGCGAATCGTTTTTATCGTCGATGAATGCCACCGCACTACCTTTGGAGAGAAGATGCTACCTGCCATCAAGCTCACGTTCCCGAAGGCCATTTTCTTCGGTTTTACCGGCACCCCGATTCAGGAGGAGAACCAGAAGAAAATGAGTACCATGGAGACCTTGTTCGGCGATTGCCTTCACCGGTATAGTATTGCCGACGGAATCCGGGACAAAAATGTCTTGGGGTTTGATCCTTATATGGTGCTCACCTACAAGGATAAAGACCTGCGGGAAGCCGTCGCTTTGGAAAAGGCCAAGGCTTCCTCTGTAGCGGAGGCTTTGGCTGATCCCGAAAAAAGCAGGGTATTCTATGAATATATGAAGCGGCCGATGGCCGGATACGAGGATGATGCGGGCAACTACCACAAGGGTATCGAAGACTTCATTTCCAACGCTCAATATCGATGCGGAGAGCACCGAAGAATGGTCATGCAGGATATTCGCGAAAATTGGCTGACTCTCAGCCATAACGGAAAATTCCACGCGATCCTTGCGACCAGCAGCATCCCGGAAGCCATAGAATACTATCGACTCTTCAAAACTGAAGCTCCGGAGCTCAAAATGACAGTCCTTTTCGATCCAGGCATAGACAACAATGAAGGAGCCCTGGAAAAGGAAAACGGACTCGAAGAAATCATTGAAGACTATAACCGGTGCTATGGACAGGATTTCAAACTTGCGACATTCGCCCGGATGAAAAAAGACATCGCCGCCCGGCTGGCTCACAAGAGACCCTATGAGCGGATTGAGCGGGAGCCGAAAAAACAAATTGATCTGCTCATCGTTGTCGATCAAATGCTCACCGGATTTGATTCCAAGTGGATCAATACCTTGTATCTCGACAAAATGCTGGCATACGAGAACATCATCCAGGCATTTTCCCGCACCAGCCGTCTGTTTGGGCCGGAAAAGCCGTTTGGCACGATTAAATACTACCGTCGCCCGCATACGATGAAAAAGAACATCGAAGCGGCGGTGAAGCTCTATTCCGGAGATAAACCGCTGGGACTGTTTGCAGAGCGTCTCAACCAAAATCTGGAGCGTATGAATGACCTGTACGCGCAGATCAAAAACCTGTTCAGGGAAGCGGGAGTAGAAGACCTCACCCAGCTTCCCGAAGAAGTTTCAGAGAAGAAAAAATTCGCAGATCTGTTCAGGCAATTCAATGAACATCTTGAAGCTGCCATCATCCAGGGATTTCACTGGGGACAGCGGGAATACGTTTTTACGAATGCCGAGACCAATGAAAAATATACCATCGCTCTCACGATGGATGAAACAACCTACAAGGTGCTGGCTCTGAGATATAAAGAGCTTTTATCTTCAGGGCAAAAATCGGATCCGGGAGAAGATATTCCCTATGACGTAAGCGGCTATCTGACTACCATTGACACGGATGACATTGACGTGGACTACATGAACAGCCGTTTTGATAAATACCTGAAGCTGCTAACCCAAGAGGGAGCCGGAGCCGAGGCCGTCAAACAGGCGAAGGATGAACTCCACAAAACATTCGCCACGCTATCTCAGGAAGAACAAAAATTTGCGGACATCTTTCTCCATGATATTCAGCGCGGAGACGTGGTTCCCGAAGAAGGTAAAACGCTTCGGGATTACATCACGGAATATCGCGCCAAGGCCAAAAACGATCAAATTCACCGCCTTTCCGTTGTACTTGGTCTTGATGAAAATCAGCTGCGTAAAATGATGGCATCGGGAGTGACGGAAATGAACATCAACGAGTTTGGCCGTTTCGACGACTTGAAAGCGACGGTTGACAAGAAGAAGGCGAAATCCTGGTTTGAAACAAAGGAAGAAGTTGAAATCATCCCGCCGATGTTGTGGCCGAAGATAGACAACCTGCTCCGAACCTTCATTCTCAGCGGAGGTTTTGATATTGAGACTCCCCAATGAATGCAGTTAAGCTGAAGAGATAGCCTTTATGAGAGAAGGGCCAGGGGCATTCCCTTGGCTCTTTTTGTAGAATCGACAGCAGAGTGAGCTGAGCTGGAGGGATATTGTTGCGGGAATGGAGATATGTACCTCCTTGGAAAAGACGATGAAGTATTAGAAGCAGTAGAATTTTGGTAGAGCCGTGAAGGAAAAACGGGGAGGCTTTTCAGGTAGGGATAGAGATTTTCTCTCAAGAACTCTCTTCATTGAGCTTATCTTCCATCTTACTAATGATATTATTTGAATATTCGTCTATTTCTTCACGATTATTCCAGCCAATGAAGCCCATAATGGAATCTCCTTGAATTCTTGATGAGGATAAATCATCTCCCAATTTTGTTTCTATTAAAGGAATTAATTCCGGCCTTGATTTTAAAACAGGATGGGAAGAATTCATGCAACGTGTTTTTTGCCAAAGAAGATTAAGCAAGAAGGAAATAGTTCTATATCCGGAATCGGACACTTCTGATACCACGGAAACTTCATCTGGGAGTGCTGCTTGAAGGGCGCGCGTTTTCTTAAGAATGCTCCGCCGTTCTTCTTCGAATGGTGATTTTTCAAATTTAATTAGTTGCTGATCAAATTCGAGCTTCCATTGATTCAAATGCTCTTCTACAGCTTTTTCACGATCCTGCCCCATCAATGCAATTGCGGCTTTAATGTCCTCGACCTGATTTTCTTTGGCAATATCAAGATAGAGCTGGTCAATATCAACAGGGCGTTCAGTTTCTCCCGCAGGCATTATTTTTTGAATATTATTGATCCAAAGACCTCCTCCCAGAATACAGCCTGCCAACAAGACTCCCAAGCATAGAGAGATAATTTTCCATGTTCTCCTTGCGGTGGGAATAGTACTTTCCACCTCCAAAACAGATTTCCAGACGTCAGCATCCCGAAATCTGTCTTCCGGTGAGAATGAAAGATTCTTATCGATGGAATGGAGGAAGAGAGGGGAAAGCCCTTTATTCTTTTTAAGATTGGCAAGAGGTACAAGAGTATCTTCCTCTACTCGTTCGATAGCCGAAAGAGGCTTTTTTCCGCTGATGAGTTCATAAAAGCACGCTGCCAGGGAGTATTGATCTGCCCGGATGTCGGGGACAGCGTTTTCCGTAAATAATTCGGGAGCCGAGTACGCAGAGTGTGCCAGGACATTGACCATGCCATGAAGGGGACGCTGAGATGCGGTGCCAAAATCGGCCAGAACGGGCTGTCCTTCTTTTGTGAAGAGGATGTTGCCTGGCTTGATGTCCAGATGGATGATGTGATGCCGATTCAAACAATCAAGTGCTGAGACTAGAACCTGAAGCCATGAAATGATGGAGCTTGGAGGAATGCGTTTGCCCGAGTGGATAACATCCCGCAGGGTTCCGCCCTCAAGAAGAGGCATCACATAAAAGCAGGTTGTGGGCGAAAGACTAAATACCCTGTGTATCTTGATGATGGAGGGATGCTCCAAAGAAGCGATCAGCCGGGCTTCCCTGATGAACTGGTTGACGGATTCGGCAAAGATGTGTTCTGTGCCTTCATCCAGGGAAATCAGACAATGGGAGGCGGCATCTCTAGTGCAAAGCTCCTGAGGATAGTGTTCCTTGAGGACGACCTTTCTGTCCAGCGTCTTGTCATGGGCCAGATACGCGATACCGTTCGCCCCGTGACCGAGGACGCGCTCAATCACGTAGGGACCGACCTTTTGGCCGGAAGGGAGGAAAACGGGGGCTTCATGCATGGCGGATGAATGATTCAATCATGCCCCATCAGCTTGGAGGAAATCAATCCTTGTCTTCCGAGAATTCCTCATGCTCGATTTCATCGACAAGAGTAGAAGCAGGAGATCCTTCACGAACGATCTCATTGATTTTTGTCGCCAGAAAATCGGTTAGCGTCATTTTGCTGTCGAGAGCCTTGCGCTCTAGGGCTGTCTGGACATCCGGCGGCAGTTGAAGGATCACGCGGGATTCCGTTTCCACCTTCACGGACGGGAGGGTCACGGGCATCTCCGTCATCAGGGAACGGATGATGTGCTCCTTGACCTCCGGAATTTTTTTCTTGGCCATCCAGTTGTAAACGGTCACTTCACTGACGAAACACTGCCCGGCCAGCCACTTGTAGTCCAGTCCACGAGCCTTGAGCCAACGCTTGACATCGGCTTTCAAATCCGTCTGTGGTTTGGAGTCTGAACTCATGATATGGATATTAGCTTTCCTGCTATTGTTCGTCAACATCCAAGCCATGAATGCCAGAGAAATAGGCAGATAGAATAAGAGATTGAGAGCTAGATTTCTCGGATGAATAATATCTTTTCTTCCATTATAGCTATAATACTATTTGACAATACACTCTAAAACGATATAAAAAATATCTGTATGGCGAGTATGCAGTGTGATATCCCCGAACTGCTCGAGAAGCTGAGCGATGAAGCCAGACTGTATCTGTTGAAGCGTATGGCCTCCCGTAACCTTACCCTTCGGCAGGTCCTTCTGGAGATCGTCATTGCGATAAGCAGAGAGAGGGCATCTGTCCCGGAAAGAAGCGTTGTCGTACATCCGCTCCAATCCGCATCCCGCTAATCCCACCAAAAGGAATCCACGACAATGAAAACAATCCGTATCACTCTCATGGCTCTGATAGCCGTTTCCAGCTGTGCCTTACTTGCACATGCAAGTCTGTCCATCTCGAACACCGCCCCTATACCTCATGAAGGTCTGAAATGCCAACAAAGCAATGGAGTCAAAGTGTGCCCAGCCTGCAATGGAAGCGGCAAGTTCGGCAACAACACCTGCATCAACTGCGGAGACAAGGGCATTGTCCGCACAAATGGGCAGAGGCTGTAACCTCATTTATCAACATAAAACAATAGTTACGACCATGACACTGGATCAAATCACTGTCGGAATGGAACAGCTCATTAATGCCAAGACATCGGAGATTCTTTCCACCAAACCACAGGATCAACAATACCTGAACTGGCGCGATATGCAGGAAGTCTGTCTTATCGTGAAAAGCGCTTGCGTCAAGCAATTCAATGAGGTTCCCCAGGGCGTGGAAATGGCCTGCTATTTTGCGGAAGCTGTGTTGGCTCCGGATAAAAAAGCCAAGCTCAAATTAATGAAGCAGGTCATTTCACTTACATCCGGCACTGCCGGAATTGCCATCATTCTGGCCGGCGTAGGAGCCGCCTTGGGGTGGGGCGCGGGCATTGTTACGACAGTTACCGCTTTTTTCATCGGCTCATCCATGTTGGGACCGCTCGCAGCCATGATAGGAGGCGCTATGCTGGCGGTTATTGCCGGGTATTTCATTTTTGACAACGATGCGCCAACTCTGTCGAACAAAGCCATTGATGCCCTGCGCAAGGGACTCAGAGGGGCTTTGGCTGAATACTGGAAGGAACACGGCAAACAATTAGCCGAATAATTTTCCTATAATTTGAGCCCATTCTCTCGTCATGTCTCCCTCGGATATATTGGAGGTTAGCGTCAAGTCTGCGGTTGGAGGCGCTCAATATGCCTACATGCACATCCCCGCTGATGTGTTGCGAAATACGGTAGACGGGCTGTTTCCATCCCTGGCCAAGAATGCGGCAGCTGATTTTCTTTCTGGGCGTTGGCATAGATGGAAGGGGGGGCATGATCTTATCATGGATATCTTCCCCGAATTTTTTCGCGATCCTGTTCAGGCTATCCGGAAGGCAGGACACATTCTCCTGACAGATTTTCCAACTAAAGACGGAATCCCTATTCCCGGTTGCTCTCGATCAGGATTGGGAATGCTGTTTGATAATTTCACCAACAACATTGGCGGGGTTATTCATATTAATTCACGGGAATGGTTGTCGCTCAACATGATGGATACCGGTATCGGCTTATTAGCCATAGGAGAAGGTTCCGGCGATTTGATCTCCGCCATGTCCGGGAATGTCCCTATGGATGCGTGGACGGCTTTTGATACCTTCGGAGAGGGCGGGATAGAATTGGTATTGGGGTACTCGACCCAAAATCCTTTGTTAATTGGTGCGGGGATAGAAAACATCTTGGCCGGTTGTATCTCTACTCTGAAAACCTTTACCGACTACGTTGATCCTGCTTCGTTTTTCGGGCATTCGATGACCGCCGCCATTCTGGGAGCTGGGTTTTCCTATGCACTGAACAAGAAGAATAATAAGGAAGCCCTTGGCCGGACAGTCCTAGGGACATCGGCCAGATCAGCTCTTCTGGGAGCACTCAGTTCAGCTTCGGGGTATTTCACGGCTGGAGCTTTCCTGGGATTTACGGCCATGCAAATAGGAAAAATCATGGCTGCCCATGCCCAAAAGGAACAAATGCTGTGCTGCTCCTGCTCACCTCTTACCTTTGAACAACAGCTTAAAACGTTCTCCGAAGACGAATTTTTCAGGGAGCATTGGAAGACGCCTCCTTTTCTCCCTGAAGAGAGCTTGTCCGTTTTCGATCCCCCGGCATCCATGGAAATAGAACCATGGGTTCGGCAGTTTCTCGAAAAAGAAAGACGAAACAGGCTCTTTTCCCTCCGGGAAGCGGAAAGGCCTCTTCTATAACAATTAGCATCCATGAGTAAACTATGAAAGCCTATTACATCTACCGGGCCGGGAGACAACCGGACGGTCCATATTCTCCTGCCCAAATTGTATCAATGATGGAAAGAAAGGAAATTCTTGGGGATGCTCTCGTTTGGTGTGAGGGCATGAATCAATGGATACCTCTATATAAAGTTCTTGATGATATTCATCCTCAGAGCAACAGGCGCAATCATCAGGTAAATCCGCCTTCAGGTTTCAAACTGACTAAAAAGAGGAAAATGATCATAGGAGCCGGCATTGGTTTTGTCGCGCTTCTTTTCATTATTCTTTTGGCTGGCAATGAACCAAGGAGACAACCTTATTATGATCACGGATATTCACCTTCATTCCCTCAGTCGTCTTATTCCCCGTCCATGTCCAATGATGAAGCCGCTGCCATAGGAATGTTGATAGGAGCGGGCATGGCTACCCAAGCGCAACGCCAGGCTGTACCTCAACAAGCCTTGCCGTGCCTGCAATGTGACGGTACTGGTATTTTATATTCCAATGGATTTCGTTCCGTCTGTCCCAACTGCGGCGGACAGGGGCGTGTGTATGGCAATCCCCAAGCTGAAACCATAAAGGATGCATTGAGGCAAAGGAGATATTACTAAACGCAAGCAATTAACAATCATGTCTTATTACATTTACAACAAACAAGGGAAACACGAAGGTCCTTATGAGGAAGAACAGCTTCGCAACATGTTGAAAGCCGGTCGTCTCGATAAGGAAGAATTGGTCTCTCAGAATGGCCTTTCCTCGTGGAGCCCTATCCATCTTGTTCTGGAAGCGGGGCTTCCGCCGAATGCTTCGCACCAGGAAGAGAAAAAATATCGTCTTTTGGCTCAAGACGGTACTCAAACTGGCCCTTTCGAAATCTCAATTCTTCGAAATATGTTGCGACAGGGGAAGGCTCAATCTTCAGATTATATCTGGACGGAAGGGATGGACAATTGGGAACCTATTCATCATTTGATCAAAAATACTGATGAAACCGATTTTAAAGCAAACTCTGCATTCCCTCCGCCCCCTGGAAATAATCATAGTTTTGATGTAGAGGAAGTAGATAAAAAAGCCAAAAAGGGATTGGGCTGGTTTATGATGGCTTATGTTATAGCTTCAAAGTTTTCTATCCAAGGAGAGATCAAAGGTAATGATACGATGAGTGTTGTGGGAGGGGTGTTACTTTTGGGACTGATGATTTATGTCATTATGAAGCTGTATGAAGCATGAAAATATATTCAACCTCTCAGCTGTCTAATTACTTCGAGAGAACCCATACCTTCACCTCAAAAAGCAATTGGTTTTCTCTTCATTCCCATCTTCAATTTTTATTGGGCGTTTACCGCATGGCCTGGTCTACTGGAATGTTCTCAAAAAATGGCAGACAGCTTGAGTATGAAAAATATTTCATTTCATCCAAAATATGCCCTAGGATACGTAATTGCAGTTATTATTGATGTTCTTTTTGCCCTTTTTATCCCTTACCAACCCTTATGGCTATCCTATGCCATAGGAATCCCTGAAGCCATATTACTGTATTACACATTTGTCGAAATCAAGAAGGTGATTATCGTCTTCGGAGGAAAAAGTGTGGAAAATAATATTGATTAAGAGTTGGAGAATCGGAGAGAGCTTGGAAGGATGACTCGGTAATAAAAATCTTCGAACTCTCTCATTTGAGTCGGCTCCACTTTGGGGTATAGCCCATACATAGGTATACTTATATTTTTCTTAGGATTTCAATCAACGCGCTAATTCACAATTCCCCCGGAAATGAACAAAAGGAGATTCTTGATCATGAAAACACCGATGACCGCCAAAGAGGCAGACAAGAGAAATCAGGAAATTCTGGAAGGTTGGAACACCAAACGGCCATGGCCCCGGAGTGCCAAGGTGACGGTGTGGGTTCTGGGTATACTTCTGACAGCTATTTTTCTGCTCTTTTTGTATATCCTCATCCTGTCGGCGCCTCCCACAGCAGATATAGTATATTAAGGCTATGCCAACACCTAGGATGTATTAGTCATACATCCTAGGTGTTGCTTTTGACCAACTCAACGAAAGGACATTCCTTATCATGAAAGACAAACCAATCAAACAACAATGGCCCCTGAGCGTCAAGATCACAGTGTGGGCGCTGGGTATCCTATTAGCTGGATTTGCTGTGTTATATTATACTTCACCAGAAGCGCCACTAGAAGTGCAGCCACTAAAGTTCAACATTATGGACGAGCTTGACGCGAAAACCATAGAGGCCTTGCGGCAGCGAATACGTCAAAAAGGCCAGATCCAACAAGAAACGTTAAGAGAATTGTAATCTCGATCCAACACTCCCGGCGCAGCTTCTGCGCCGGGAGTGTTGCTTTTGACCAACTCAACGAAAGGAGATTCTTATTATGAAAGACAAACCAATCAAACAACCGTGGCCCCGGAGTGCCAAGATCACTGTGTGGGTGCTGGGTATTCTATTAGCTGGATTTGCTGTATTATACTGGGATGCGACAACGGATTATGATGACGGCTTCATTGATGATACGAACATTCATCGCCTTAACAGACGCGTACCGGAATTGCTAGACTTCAAGCAATCCCCAACAAAAACGGTAAGAGAATTGTAATCTCGTCAGCAACACCCAGCCTCTCCATACCCGGAGTGGCTGGGTGTTGCTTTTCTTTTATCTGGCATGTAAAATACAGACATGAGATC
>ERZ791731.931-NODE-931-length-12952-cov-2.34845_pt1 | contig 12952 bp, 11 predicted proteins | sample MGYA00509954_ERZ791731 | MGnify/ENA primary metagenome ERZ791731 (study PRJEB30046, sample SAMN00715134) | human gut metagenome | study: EMG produced TPA metagenomics assembly of the A metagenome-wide association study of gut microbiota in type 2...
CGCAGCAAGCGAAGCGGTTTGCAAACAAGTAAATAATAAATATGTAAATTATGACCTTATATCCGAAATTGATTTTAGACGCTCTGGCAACGGTGCGTTATCCCGGAACGGGAAAGAATTTGGTTGAAGCGGAGATGGTTGCCGACAATCTCCGTATTGATGGAATGTCTGTCAGTTTCTCTCTGATATTTGAGAAGCCCACCGACCCGTTTATGAAATCTATGTTGAAGGCTGCCGAAACAGCTATTCATACTTATGTATCTCCTGATGTTCAGGTAACTATCTCTACAGAAAGCCGTCAGGCGGCACGCCCCGAACCGGGAAAGATGCTTCCTTTGGTGAAGAATGTTATTGCTGTTTCCTCAGGCAAAGGAGGGGTAGGTAAATCTACCGTAGCTGCCAATCTTGCAGTAGCATTGGCTAAGTTGGGTTATAAAGTAGGTTTGCTGGATGCCGATATATTCGGTCCTTCCATGCCTAAAATGTTTCAGGTGGAAGATGCACGCCCATACGCCGAGCAGATTGACGGACGCGATTTGATTATTCCGATTGAGAAGTATGGCATCAAACTTCTTTCCATAGGTTTTTTTGTAGATCCCGACCAAGCGACTTTGTGGCGCGGCGGCATGGCAAGCAATGCCTTGAAGCAATTGATAGGTGATGCTAATTGGGGTGAATTGGATTATTTCATTCTTGATACTCCTCCGGGCACCAGCGATATTCATCTTACTTTGGTACAGACACTTGCCATTACGGGAGCTGTGATTGTCAGCACACCGCAGCAAGTAGCACTGGCTGATGCGCGTAAGGGTATTAATATGTATACCAATGATAAGGTGAATGTGCCTATTCTCGGATTGATAGAGAATATGTCGTGGTTTACTCCTGCCGAACTGCCCGAAAACAAATATTATCTGTTTGGCAGAGAAGGTGCGAAGCAGTTGGCAGAAGATATGAATGTTCCTTTGCTGGGGCAGATTCCTATCGTACAGAGTATTTGTGAGAATGGTGATAAGGGTACTCCTGCTGCTTTGGACGAAACGACTATCACGGGACGTGCTTTCTTGGAATTGGCGGAAAATGTAGTGAAACAGACAGAGAAGCGTAATGCCGAGCAAGCACCGACACATATTGTAGAGTTGAAAAAGTAACGATGCATTGAACTTTTACAGGAGAATATGCTGGAGGTAAGCTTATTGCTATGGGCACATTCTCCTGTTTATTTTCATTTTTTATATTCTTTAATTTTAAATGGAAGTCTGTTTTGTACTTTCTTTTGAAATGAATAACCATTTAATCTAGTACTATGTATAAAATATTTCATGGCTTCGCTTTGGTGGAAGCCTATCAAAATTTGAAGAAAGCTAAACGTTTAGCTGAAAATAAAAGTGTATCACGGTTTGTGAAGCTGGCAATAGCCATTGTTGTATCTCTTGTATTATGGTGTCTGCCTATCGAAATCTTCGGGGTGGAGGGGCTGACTGTTATTGAACAAAGATTAATTTCCATATTTATTTTTGCAACGTTTATGTGGGTGTTCGAGGCAGTTCCGGCATGGACTACTTCTGTGCTGATTGTAGTTTTATTGTTACTCACTGTTTCGGACAGCAGCCTATGGTTCTTCGTGCAAGGTATTCCTGCTGAGGAATTGGGAAAAGCAGTGAAGTATAAATCCATTATGCACTGTTTTGCCGACCCTATTATTATGCTTTTCATTGGTGGATTTATTTTGGCGATTGCCGCTACTAAGAGTGGATTGGATGTGTTGTTGGCACGTGTTATGCTACGGCCTTTCGGTACTCAGTCGCGCTACGTGTTATTAGGTTTTATTTTGGTGACTGCAGTGTTTTCTATGTTTCTCAGTAACACTGCCACGGCTGCCATGATGTTGACCTTTTTGACTCCTGTGCTGAAAGCACTTCCGGCTGATGGAAAAGGAAAAATTGGTTTGGCTATGGCTATTCCGGTTGCTGCTAATGTGGGCGGTATGGCTACTCCTATTGGTACTCCGCCCAATGCTATTGCATTGAAGTATTTGAATGACCCTGAAGGTTTGAATCTGAACATAGGTTTCGGTGAGTGGATGGGATTCATGCTGCCTTATACTATTGTGGTATTATTCATAGCCTGGTTTATTTTGTTGCGATTATTCCCTTTCAAGCAGAAGACTATTGAGTTGCATATAGAAGGTGAAGCAAAAAAAGATTGGCGTTCTATCTTGGTTTATATTACTTTTGCCGTAACGGTACTTTTGTGGATGTCGGACAAGTTTACGGGAGTCAATTCAAATGTAGTAGCCATGATACCTGTGGCAGTGTTCTGTGTAACAGGAATCATAACAAAGAGAGATTTGGAAGAAATCAGTTGGAGTGTGCTTTGGATGGTGGCAGGAGGTTTTGCATTAGGTGTTGCTTTGCAAGAAACAGGTTTGGCTCAACACATGATTGAGGCTATTCCGTTTAACACTTGGCCTCCTATATTGATGATTGTCGGTTCCGGTCTTATTTGCTATGCAATGGCCAATTTTATTTCTCATACGGCTACTGCTGCTTTGTTAGTCCCCATTTTGGCAATTGCAGGTGTCAGTATGCGTGAAAATTTGTTGCCTTTAGGTGGCGTGGAAACGTTGCTTATCGGTATTGCCATAGGTTCTTCCTTAGCCATGGTACTTCCTATATCTACTCCTCCCAATGCTTTGGCACATGCCACCGGCATGATTCAGCAAAAGGATATGGAGAAAGTGGGTATTATAATGGGAATCATAGGACTGATATTAGGATATTCCATGTTGACCGTGTTGGGATCAAATAACCTGTTGTAAGAGACGTTATTCTACATATTGAGATGTCAGATATAAAAGAGGATGTACTTCACATTTTGAAGTACACCCTCTTATGAATGATAGATTTCTTTATTGTAACTTGAAAATAATCGGAACAGTATATCCTACGCGTACAACTTTACCTCTTTGTTTTCCGGGTTTCCATTTGGGCATGGAATTGACCACTCGTAATGCTTCATCGTTGAGCAATGGGTTACCACCTTTTATAATTTGGGGATTACTGATTGAACCGTCTTTTTCTACAACAAACTTAACAGATACCTTTCCTTCCACTTTCTGAGCTTTTGCCTTTTCCGGATATTCGGTATTAGCCATGAGGAATTTTAAACAAGCTCCCATACCACCGGGAAATTCAGGCATTTCTTCTACAATCTGAAATAGTTGGTTTTCATCGAAATCGGAGCCGGATTGAGCTTGCGTTGCATTGCTTTTGGTATTACCCTTAGCTGTACTCATTGCTTTCTGATAACCTTTGCCGTCTAATGAAAATATAACAGGGACAGTGTAGGATACTCTTACTTCCTTACCTCTTTGTTTACCCGGTTTCCACTTGGGCATGGAGTTAACCACTCTCAATGCTTCTTCATTGAATACCGGGTTGTCAGTTCTTACGACTTTGGCATCCGTAATGCTTCCGTCTTTTTCGATAACGAACTTAACCGATACTTTGCCTGATATTTTATCTCTCTTGGCTTGTTCGGGATACTTGGTGTTATCCATAAGGAACTTTAGACATCCTTGCATTCCGCCATCAACGAATTCAGGCATTACCTCAACAATGGTAAATATCTGATCGTTGTCTTGGTAAACTGCTGGTGTGTCTACAGCTCCTGGTTTGGGTGTTTGGATGGCTGCTACCGTTTCGACCACCTCATTGGTGATACGTTCGGTAGTCCGTGCCACCGTTTCAATGTTGCTGACCAAGAGTAGAGCAGCGGTCAGCGGTGCAAACAGGGCATACTTGATACGACCTGCTGTGCGGGTTCTTCTTTTGTTCATCATAATAATGCGTTTTTTTAAATGTAATAAGTTGAAGTTATTATATAAACCGGTTTGTTTGTGTTGGTTGGCAAGTCCCAGCAAATGATACTGGTACTGTTGCCTGTTGGTTCCCGACTCCATGACCGTGTGGTCGGCAAGGTATTCCAAATTCAGCCTGATTTCACCTTTCAACAGCCACATGAAAGGATTCATCCAACAGATGATATTCACTACCTCACTGGCAATGACATCAATGGAATGGAGCTGACGTGTATGAGTCAGTTCATGTGTCAGGATTTCCTGTCTCTCATTTTCTTTCAGCTCCGGGAGATAGATAAAAACCCAATGCCAGAATGAGAAAGGATTGTTCGGATAAGGAAGGTTTTTTATCCGAATTCCATTTACTGTTTCTTCCTTACTTATCAAAGAGAGCCGGAAGATGCTGAGCAATTGGATGATGAACCGGGCGGAGAGCAGCGCTACTCCGATAAAATATACCCATGTAAACAAGGTCATTAGCGTGGGAGTAGGAGCAGTAACCGCGGTGGTTGCTATTTCATTATTTGTGTTTGTGTTGCCGGTGATTAAAAGTGTATAATAGTCTGTCAGTTCATATATGGCAGGCTGTTCTTTTATCCATGTCTGTATGTTGAGCAATGGGTAAAGGAAAGAAAGCGTAAGAAAGCTGAGCAGAGCAATCCGACGCCACTTAAAGAATGTGTCGCTGCCGCAAAACAGTTTGTAGAAAGCATAGAATAAGGCAATGCCTACATTCACTTTCAGCATGTAGATAAGTTCGGGAGTCATAGTATTGACTTGTTGATGAGGTTATTTTTCTTTTCCTTTTTCTATCAGGTTGATAATGTCTTTCAAGTCATCTGCCGAAATCTTTTGTTCTTTGGCAAAGAAAGACACCATCTCCTTGTAAGAGTTGGCAAAGTAGTTCTGTACTACTCCTCCCATGAATGTACGCTTGTATTCGCTTTGTTTTATCAATGGAGTATATTGGTAGGTGTTTCCAAAGCGTTGAGCAGCCACATAACCTTTACGCTTCAGGTTGTTGACAATGGAAGCGACTATGGTGTATGGCGGTTTGGGATCAGGAAATTTTGAAACAATTTCTTTAACAAAGCAATCTCCTATGCTCCAAATGTAGAGCATCACTTCTTCTTCTTGTATTGTTAGTTTTTCCATAAGTATATGAATTAATTACGATGTTTTCGCAAACTTACGAAATTATCGTAATCAATCAATGCAAGGAGGGTTAATTAATGCAAAGAGGGTGCATTAAATTAGTGATTGTCTATTTTCGTACCGGTGAGACAGTCCGGCGGGATGCCTGGACAGCTCTACTTATGGTTTGTTGTGCTGAGGATTAGCTCATTTGTTGCATATCGCACAGTTTTTTGTAGTATCCGTCCATGGCTAATAAGTCTTCGTGCTTGCCGCGTTCCACAATGCGTCCTTCGTGTAAAACGCAGATTTCATCTGCATTGCGGATGGTGGACAACCGGTGTGCAATGGCAATGGTTGTTCTGTTTTTCATTAATTTCTCCAAAGCGTCCTGCACCATTCGTTCGCTTTCGGTGTCAAGGGCCGAAGTAGCTTCATCCAAAATGAGGATAGGCGGATTTTTCAGGATTGCCCGGGCAATGCTGATACGTTGCCGCTGACCGCCCGAAAGTTTACCGCCCCGATCGCCAATCATGGTGTCGTAACCATTTTCGCTTGCCATGATGAAATCGTGTGCATTGGCTATCTTGGCAGCTTCAATCACTTGTTCCATGGTGGCATTCTCCACACCGAAGGAGATATTGTTGTAGAAAGTGTCATTAAACAGAATAGCTTCCTGATTTACATTTCCCATAATGCTGCGCAAGTCGTGCAGTGTAGTATCCTTTACATTGATACCGTCTATCAGGACTGCACCCTGTTGTACATCGTAATAACGGGGAATAAGGTCTACCATGGTTGATTTTCCTGAGCCCGACTGTCCGACGAGTGCTACCGTTTTCCCTTTTTCTATGGTGAGGTTGATGTCTTGCAGCACCCATTGGTTTTCGTATTTGAAGCAGACATCGCGGAATTCTATTTTCTCCTTCAGCGGACCGACGGGAACAGGGTTCGGACTTATCTTCATCTTATTTTCCGCCATCAGGATTTTGTCTACACGTTCCATGCTGGCAAGCCCTTTGGGAATATTGTAGCCTGCCTTTGAGAAATCCTTCAGTGGGTTGATAACACTGTAGAGGATGGTCAGGTAAAAGATAAAAGAAGGCGCGGTGATGGTGCTGTTATTGTGTAATATCAGCGTACCTCCGAACCACAATACGATGACAATGAGTATCGTTCCCAGAAACTCACTCATCGGGTGTGCCATTTGTTGGCGGATGTTGACGTGGTTGATGGTGTTGCGGTATAGGTTGTTGGATTCGGTGAAGCGGGTGTTCATTTTCTTTTCTGCGTTGAAAGCCTTGATGATGCGCAGACCACCGAGTGTTTCTTCAAGTTGTGACATTAAGTCACTCCATTGTCCTTGGGCGATGAGCGAGCCGCGTTTCAGCTTCTTTCCTACTGTTCCCATTACCCAGCCCATGATGGGCACGATGGCAATGGTAAATAAGGTGAGTTGCCAGCTGATAATAATAAGTGTAGTGAAATAAGAGATAATAAGAATAGGATTCTTGAGCAACATGTCCAATGAGGACATGATGGAGTTTTCTATCTCGTTCACATCGCCGCTCATGCGGGCAATGATGTCGCCTTTCCTTTCTTCCGAAAAGAAGCCGAGAGGAAGGCTGAGCAGCTTCTTATAGAGCTGAACCCGGATATCGCGGACAATGCCGGTACGAATGGGAATCATGGTAGCGGAAGAGAGGAAATAACATCCTGTCTTCAGGAAGGTCATGCACGCCATGAACAGTCCCAACAGCAACAGGGTGGTGCTGGGACCGTATTGATTGATGAGCTCGGTGATGTAATATTGGAAGTTGTTGATGACGATGTCCTTGATGGAAGCATCCGAACTCCACGGCATAAAAGTATAAGTGGCTTTCTCCATCTGAAACAGGATGCTCAGTATGGGCACGATGAGTGAGAAGGAGAAGATGTTTAAAACGGCTGATAATATATTGAATAGAGTACTTAAAGCTAGGTACTTCTTATAGGGAGGTACGAACCGACGGAGTATCTGTATAAATTCTTTCATGTTTAATCTGTTGATTGATGGGCGCAAAGGTAGTAAAAAGCCATGAATAAAACGGAGGAAAGTGATAAAAGATGGGAGGGAGGGGGAAAAATCTGTCTGAAGGCGTACCAAAAATCCGGAGTAACTGTTATCCTATTTACTGTAAGAGGGTATTCAAAACTAAAACGGCCTATCGAATCGTCAACTGTAGGGGCAGGGTTTGCCTGCCCGAACCAACGGTCACAACTTTGGGAGTAATATGCAAAGCAAACTGTTTTCGGACGAGCGAACCTCGCCTCTACCGGCAAAATAACAGTATTATCAATGCTTTGCCCCCTGAAAAGTTACAGATTGTAGCTGATAAATATAAGAATTGATATAGGGTGTCAGGTTTCAGATTAAAACTTCTTTTCTCTGAAGTTGACTTTGAACCCTCATTATTGGGAGAATTTTTCAATTATTGTTGTTTATGTAATATGTAGTGTTCTGCCAACTCACCGGTTATTTCTTGCTTGTCCCGATCAAGGGCAGTCAGCGTATTCTCGCCTACTTTATAGTAATTCTTTTCTGTTCCATTCTGCAGAGTTATCAGGTTACCTTCGATGGTATAGTTTCCCTTATCGGTGAAGGTGGCATCTTTTCTGTCGATGTATTCTGAGACAAGAGTAAATGTCTTATCCTTGTTCAGCGTAAGGGTGATGTTGATACCCGGGCAATCTGCAGCAGGGAATGTTCCGGTGTAAGTCCCATCGTAGTCCAATGCGTTTTCTGCATTATGCATATCGGCGACTTCGGTATCGGCAGCAATAGTAGTATTGTCTGTACTCTTTTTGTTACTGTTGCATGCAGCAATCAATAGGCAGGCGCAGGCCAGCATGAAAATTTTCTTCATAAGTCTTTCTTTTTAGGTTTATAAAACAAATTCAGACCTCTTTGGGTTTATGTCTGTTTTTTATCTCTTTCAGTCTTGCATATACATGTGTACGGCTGAGGGTTATCTGTCGGCGATAGACAATGCAAGTAGTGAGGAAATAAATACCCGCTTGTAGCCATAGGGCGTGATACTCTGTGGCAACATCGGGCAGTGTAGCCCCCATATTATTGATTCGTACAAAGCCGTTGATGCCGAAAGTGGAGGGAAATATCCATGAAACAACTTTCCAAAACTCAGGAATGGCGGAACCGGGCCATGAAATGCCCGAAATGAATAGCAACGGCACGGAAGTGAATACATATATCATCATGCAGGCTTCGCGGTGGTGGATAAAGATAGAGCAAGTCATCGCAAAGAAAATGCATGCCAATATATAAGGTAGTACAAAAGCGAAAAGTGTGCCTGCCTGTGCTATCTGCACCAGACTGAACATCTTGGGTACCAGACAAAGCATATAGATCGACATGATGACGTAAATCATGAAATAGGTAAGTGACTTGCCCAATACAATGCGGAGTGTGCCGTGATAATGGCGGCTTAAAGGAACTAAGTCGCGGAAACGGGTGGGTTTACGGGCTGTTCCGGCAGATAAACCGAAGCCCAGCAGCAGGGTTTGCTGAATGATGAGCATCAATACGGCAGGAATCAGAAAGCCGGCAAATCCGTTTTGCGGGTTGAAGATAGAGATGTCTTCATACTCGATGGGTGAGGAGCTGACTTCGTCCTGACGCTCGGTGGTGTTGCCGGAGCGTTCTATCTTTATCTGCTTGTTCATGGTCAGCGATGCATTGGTATTGGCAGTCAGCATGGCTTTGTAGTATAACATTCCGCTCATGTCGCAGTAAAGTGTGACGCGGGTCTGGATGCCTTTGGCAATATCTCGGCTGAAGCTTTCGGGAATATAAATGATGCCATATGCTTTTCCCTCCTTCAGCAATGCCTTGGCCTCTTCCATATCCGCACAATGAGAAACAATGTGGAGGTCGGGACCGGCATCCACCAATCGCAGATACTCCCGGCTGAGCGTGGAACGGTTATTGTCTACTACCACTGCTGGTACTTCGCGGACGGTTTCGTTCGTATATATAAAGGTATAAAGTAGTGGATATCCCAATGGAACCAAGATAAAGAAAATCAATACACCTTGGTCTTTTACCACAGCCTTCAGCTCTTGCCACCAGATATAGAACAGGTCTGCAATGCCTTCCGAAACTATCTCTTTGAATCTCTTCTCTTTCATAACCGGTTAGTTTTTTAAGGGATATATACATAGTGCAATAGCACGGTGCGAAGCCTTTTCAGTATGAAGAAAGGCAATAGCATGAAAAGCATCAATGCTACTACCGAATGCCATGCATAAATCAAGGGATAGCCGTTGAGTGCCAGGTTGACGTAGATGAGGAAGTAATGCCGTAGCGGAAACAGACAGGCTAATCCCTGCAACACAGGATTCATAGCCATGACGGGAAAGCTCATTCCTGAAATGGAGAAGGAAATGACTCCCCATAGCGAAGCTGTGCTTAAAGCAAGCCGCATGGTGGTGAACAGTCCGAACAAGAAAATGCCAAAGGCTTGTGATGCCAATACCAGCAACAGTCCTGCCAAGAGCATGGGGAGGATACCGCTGTTGCACGGATAATGCAGGAATCCATACAGGTATACATTATAAAAAGTGGCCATGATAAAGAATATGAGGGTCTGTGGCAACAGTTTGCCGGATAGAGCCAAAGTGACGGAATTATCGGCCATTTGCATCCATTCTTTCTGGGTATTGCCTTTTATTTCACTTCCGATGGTATAGATGGTGGTCATGAATATCAGTAACATCAAGATACCCGGTATAATGGTATTGCTCAGGTAAACGGAATAGTTCAACCATGGGTTGTTCAGTATGTGAGAATCAATGACAATAGGTTGCAGGAAAGCCACGGCTTGGTCGTCGGTAGCACCCTTGGCACGCAAAGTGGCGCGACCGATGGCACCGCTTGCCAGTTCGGACATGGTGCGTTGGTCTTTATAAAGCAGTGACCCGGCTACCAGATAAGAATAATTGGTATAAAAAGAAACCTTGGGCTGACGACTGGCAAGTGCCTTTGCCGTTGTACCTTCGGGAATAAAGTAAAAAGCATAAATCTTTCCTTCCTGCATGGCTTTGCGCGCATCGGCAAAGCCGGCATAATGTGCCACAATTTTGGTTTGCTGAAAGGCATCCAGGTTGCGGATAATGTTGCGGGTGGTTGCTGTATTGTCCAAGTCGACAACCCCTGCCGGCATATCCGTGGGAAGTCCGTTCCACATCAGCGTAGTAAAGAAGATGTAGCAGAACAAAGGAGCTATGACCATGCAAAACAGGTATAGCGGCCTTGTGGCGATGCGGAACACTTCGCGCTTGGCTATCTGGAAGATGATATGCGTTGTTCTCATTTATTTCTCTATAATGGCGCTCATTCCGGGGCGTAAGCCTTCTACTTTCTCCACAAGAACGGCTTTCACTTCAAATGTCTTCAAGTCAAACTGTCCGGTTGTTTTCGTTGCCTTCCAAGCGGCGTATGTGCCAAGGTCTTTCATGTAAGTCACTTTGAATTTCACTTCTTTATCGAATGCCGGAATAAAGGCGTTGATTTCTTCTCCCACAGTGAAGTCTTTCAAGAAATCTTCGCGCACATTGAAAGTCACCCACATATCATCCAGTCGGGCGATATTCATAATCGGAGCACCGGTGCCGACCAGCTCGCCCACTTTGGGGAATATTTCGGTCACTTCACCGTCGGCAGCAGCTGTGAGGATGGTCTCATCCATGTAGGAAGATACCTCGGCAACTGCTCCTTTGGCACGTTCCACTTGTGCGGCGGCAGCTGCTTTGTCTTCCTGCCGGGCGCCATTCTTAGCCATTTCGTACTGTGAACGGGCAGCTTTTTCGGTGGCTGCCATTGCGTCAAATTGTGCTTTGGCTTCATCGCGCTTTTGTGCGGACATCACGCCTTGTTCAAAGAGTCGGTTCACACGGTTGTATGACTTCTCGGCAATTTCTACTCCGGCTTTGGCTTTCTGCCACATTTCGAAAGCAGCTTGCAACTGTTCCCGGCGAGTCCCTCGCTGTGCCTTCTCGCTGATTGCCCGGGCTGCTTGTTCGGCAGCTTGTGCCTGCGACAGCTTTGCCATCACATCGGGAGCTTCGAGGATAACCAGGGTATCGCCGGCTTTTACCTTATCTCCTTCTTTTACACGGAGTTCAAGAATGCGTGCCGGGACTTTTCCGGACACACGGTATTCGTCTGCTTCAGCTTGTCCCTGAATAATTTCGGGACCTTTGCCCAATGTGAAGAAACCTATCAGAGACACGACTGCAATGACTGCCGTCAGTGAAATGAATGCCAGCAAAATGTTGCTGCGTTGTGTTCTTTCTGCCATATCTTGTTCTTATTTTAATGTTCCCATTGATTTGCGTAGATATACTTGAGTCAGTTTCACGTCTATCTGTGCATCTATTTTGTCCGATTGAGCCGACAACCATGCTGTTTGTGCTTCCAGTACGTTGCTGGTGGGGATAACTCCTTCACTGAATCCCAGCTTGGCATAACGGAGGTTTTCTTCCGCCTTTTCCATGTTCTTGGTAGCCATTGCCAGTTTCTTTCCGGCTTCATTTACTTTGAAGGTGGCCTGATTGACTTGCAGCTCCACCTTTTCTTTTACGTCCGACAACTGATAGCGGGCAATATTGGCTTCGGCTTTGGCGGCTTTTACCTTATACATTCCTTCGCCCCAATTCCAAATGGGTATTTTCACCATTGCTCCTACGGCCCACATACCGCGGAATTTGTTCTCAAATCCGTTGACCAATGAAGGATTAGTCACCATATAATTGGCTGTCAGGGCTACAGTGGGCAAGAACTCGGCACGGGTGACATTGACTTTCTGTGCATATATTTTGGCAGCCAGGTCGAGGCTTCGCAGTTCTTCGCGATTGGCAAGGGCAGTGGCAACATTGTCGGAGGCCTGTGCTTCATCGGCAACCAGGAGGTTCTCTACCTCTTCGTCCGCCAATCGGATGTCCTCATTCAAGGGAATGCCGCAAAGCTGGCACAATACCATTTTAGAAAGGTTCAGTCCGTCTTCCACTTGCGTCAGTTTCATTTCGGCTTCATTTACTTTCACCTTTACGCTGAGACCATCGGCTTTGGTAGCCACTCCTTCGGCTATCATTTTGTCTATATCGCTGTCCAATTGCTGTACCAGTCGGAGATAACTTTCCGCCAGCTTTTTCTTGTTTACCAATGAGATGACCTGCCAATAGGCTTGGTCGGTACCGAGAATGATGTCCTGCATGCCGGTGGCATGTTGTGATTGGGCCAGTTGTTCGGCATATCGGGTTATCTTGTTGTAGGCTGCAATTTTGCCTCCCATAAAGATGGGTTGGGTGAGAGTGACGGCACCTGCATACATATTGCGGGTATCGGTGTGCAACGCATCGACCAGCCCTTGCCCTATGCCATTCAGTTTGTTCCCTATGCCGGGGATGAGCGGAGCCAGCGGCTGGAGCAGGGCGCCCAGTTCGGGGCTGGAAGCGGCCAGTTGTTGGAAAGTTTCTTGGATAGACCCTTGTGCGGCGGTTCCTATGTTGCCGATAGCTCCTTTCTGGTCATTGCTTAATAAGGAGATTTCTTTTTGGGTGCGCATATACGTTCCCATAGCGGCAATCTTGGGCAGGTAGTTCGTAAAAGCAGCTTTCTTTTCATAATGCGCCACATTTATTTTCTCGGCGGATATGCGTAGCTCTTTGTTGCTCTTTAGTGCCATAGCACGACAACTATCCAATGTCAGTGTGTGTTGGGCTGAAACCCCTACTGATACCCATATAGACAGGACAAAACCGAAAATTCTCTTCATCTTAGTGTTGTTGCTAATGTGTTTAAAGTTGCTTATGCAACGATGCAAAGATACGACTAAAATGTGAATAGGCAATATCAGCCGAATAAAAAGATATAAAAAAAGGAGTGTGTCAAAACTA
>ERZ791731.940-NODE-940-length-12866-cov-11.2766_pt1 | contig 12866 bp, 7 predicted proteins | sample MGYA00509954_ERZ791731 | MGnify/ENA primary metagenome ERZ791731 (study PRJEB30046, sample SAMN00715134) | human gut metagenome | study: EMG produced TPA metagenomics assembly of the A metagenome-wide association study of gut microbiota in type 2...
GAAAGAAGAGAAAATGAAAGCCGACCGCATAACATCACCTATACGCAAGCAGGGGGTTCGTGCTTCGTAAGACAGGAAAGTGGTAAATTTGAAGTTCAGTTCTTCGTAGGAAGTTCAGTGGTTAAAATCCCTGCCTGCGTATAGCTGAGAACCGTTATTTGATGATGAGGGCTATTCATATAAATGTAGGTTAAATTTTTCTGACCATTTCAAACTGTTGTCCTTTTGGGGTAAGTCCTAATGATGACAAGAAACCAGTGACTGATTCACAATCGCAATCAACATTAGTAAATTTGAGTACATCGCTTTGAAAATGACTGACAGCACTTTTAAGCAAGGACTTACCTATTCCTTTACGCCGGTAATCTTTTGCAACTGCGAGGGATGAAATATCGCCTGATGCCGGTTCAAAGATAACAAATCCGACAAGTTCTTCTCTTTCATAAGCTCCCAATATGTCCAAATTGTCGATTCCGCGTTCCAGTGAAGCCCTGTCATTTTGCCATGAAGGATGAAAATCGAACCAGGCCGTTTGGTTAAGGCAGTTTTTTAAATCCGATGGGAGTATGCGACATGCGGTATGGTTTACTTGCAATACAGGAACAATATCGCTCAGTTTGGCAGAGTAGTAGTTGAAATTTCTCTGTGTTTCAAAGCCTAATTTGCGATATATTTTTATTGCTTTGTGATTGTGTTGCAAAACTTCCAGTACATATTGCCGAACTCCTTGTTGATATATCAATTCGAGGCTGAAAGTGAATATTTTTTGGGTTAGGTGTAATCCCCGGAATGAAGGTACGGTTCCCGTCCCTGTGTCATAGGCCGTCAAGATGTTGTTGTACATGCCTGTTCCGTTAAACACAAAAGAAATCAGCCGTCCTTCGAAAAATGCTCCGAAAGATAGTTGTGGATTGTATCCTCGTCGGTCGAGCATGCGTCGCAATTCATCCGCATTCAAAGAGAAATCATAATCTTTGAATGCGGATGAGAATGCCGCATACAAATCTTTGAAAGAAACGGACTCTAAAGAATGAATGATGATTCCCATATCGGACGGTGTTATGTGTTTGGATTTTTATCACTATTCTCTACGGTTAAACCGTGCTGTTTGAGAAAGCTGAGCTTATCCCAATAACCTCTTTGGAAAACGATTTTATCGTTTTGCACATGGAAGAATCCGCATCCTCGCAACCCGAGCGGATCTTTCCATTCCATGATAGCCCATTCTCCATCCTCGAATATATGCTCAACAATACAAACCATTTTTGAGGTTGCAAATTCATTTACAAACATTTTATGGATAGCTGTTTTTCCTATAACCGGGGTGTTTGCGACTTGATGGTTTATGGCATCCTGAGCGTATAAGTTTGCCAAAGCGACTGCATCGGCGGCGTTGAAGCAGTCAATCCATTCTTGTAGTATCTCTTTTGGCGTCATATTTTTCGTATCTTTTATTCTTTAATATTTAATTGTTGCTTTTTCCTCTATAAGTTAGAATTAGACATTTTTTCTAATTCCTTTTGAAATGATCATCAAAAACAAAATTAGTATTTTTTTCTGTTTTACTGATGATTCTGTAGAAATATTCTCGTTCATATTATTGTGTCATAAGGAACGTGTCAAAAAAGCGGTTTCCACATTACAGCTTTATGGTAAAATGAGTTTAACCAACTACATAACGCAATCTGTTGTCGGTACTGTTATCTATTTCCCATTCGTATTCTATTTAGCCCCTTATTGTGGGTATGCAGCAAGTTATCTTATCGAATTCACTCTCTTTGGGAGTCAAATATGGTTGTGCAAATGGTGGCTGACAAAACATAAACAAGGTTAGTTGGAATGTTTTTGGTATAATGTTTATAAACATAAATCAAGAAAGAATAAATAAATTTAATAGAGGCTGCCCAAAAAGAAAGAAATTCTTGCAATCACTCTTCTACAGATACTTGCAGAGGGGATAAGATTTACTTTTAGACCTTTTGGATAGCCCCTATTAATATTTTATATAAAATTCATAATTTTAAATTTTTATCCCTTTCGATCGGTTTTCATCCTTAAACTGAAAACCCGGACGCCCGATAATGATATGATTGGCAATGAAATTGCCAGACGGACTTCGTTTATCCATCGGGCTGCGAATCTGCGGGACATCATCGGTTTGTTGTGGCGATATGCTCCGTACACCTTCCGCATCTGGCTTGATCTCCTGCCCGTTCTTTTCTTTTTCGGTGACTTCCTGCGCGGGCGGCGCAAGCTCCAACTGTATCTTGCGGTCAAGCGCGGCAAGTTCGGACTTCAACTGTTTCAGTTCGTCCTCTTTCTTCCACACCTTGCCCGCTATCTCCTGCAACTGCGGAACCTCCTTTTCCAGCACCTCGTTCTTCGCCTTATACTGGTCGATGATGGACGGAATCCTCTCCAATGCATTCAGGAAATTACGTGCGGCGGCTACCGGGTCAGCCATCGCCAGATGCCCGTTGTTATAGGTGTATTTGTAATTCCCTTCCACCACGAAGCGATTGTCGGTAAATTCCAGCCCCTCTTTGAGTATCCTCTCGCTGACCACCATTATCGGGAAACCGTAAATCTCCCCGACAGGCTTGTACAAACCGCCCGTCGTGGCGTTCTTGGCTATCTCCTGCAAACGCTTTCCAATAACTTTTTCGTCGGTTGAATCCACGCCGTCCACCTTGACAATATTAAGGCGACTACCTTCCTTATCAGTCTGCACAACGGAAAGAAAACGGTTCCAGTCCTCCGTCATGGCTTCGATGACAGCCGTGTTGTTGCGCAGTTCCCCCGTCTTGGCTTCCAGCTTGAACTCCGAATCGCGCTTGCCCTTGTTGAACGACTTGCGTTCCCCTTCAAGCGATGCGATACGCTTCTCCAGTTTCGCCTTGTCCAAAAGGTCGGTATTGCCGGAGAGCAACGCCATGTACTCCGAGAAGTTCATGCCCGATTTCTCGTCCATAGCCCCCTCATCGATGGTACGTGCGCCCATCGCCCCGCTTTTGAGCTGCGAGATGAACGTCTGCTTGCAGTGCAGCAGGTTGAACTTGTAGCTGTCCAACGACTTTTCCACCGCGTAGATGATGACATCCACATTGTTCCCGGCAAAACGCTTGGCAATCTCGTTGCCCGCCCTAACTCCGCGTCCGTCACGCTGTTGCAGGTCGGATGGACGCCACGGCGTATCCAAATGATGGATTGCGACACACCGTTTCTGCGCGTTCACACCCGTTCCGAGCATGGAAGTGGAACCGAACAGCACGCGCACCGTTCCGGCGTTCATGGCGTCTATCACCCCCTTGCGTGCCTTGTCGGTCTTGCACTCCTGAATGAAGCGCACCTCGCTTGCCGGGATGCCGTAGTCCTCCGTCAGCTTCCGCTTTATCTCGCTGTACACGTTCCATCCGTCGCCCGGCTGGTATGTTCCCAGATCCGAGAACACGAACTGCGTGCCTTTCTGCGCGTCGTATTTGTGGTAATACTCCGCAATCGTCTTGGCGCAGTGGGAAGCCTTGTTGTCGGGGTGGTCCTCATAATGCGGGTCTATCATGCGCATGTCGAGAGCCATCTTCCGCGCGTAATCGGTGGCGATAAGCATCTTCGCCTTCTCCTCCGTTTCCGACAGGGGCGGTCTGCCCAGCAGCGTGGCGTCACCCGTCTTGGCGAACTGCATCAGCTGTTTGATGAAATACTCTTGGTCGGGCGTGGGAGGTATGTGATGCAGTATCTCGTTCTTACGCGGACGATCCACACCCACGTCCTCCGCCGTGCGGTAATCGGTAATCTCGTTGTAGAAGGCGGCAAGCTCCGGCACTTTGATGAAATATCGGAAACGCTCCTTCTGAACCACATTGTTCGTCACGTTGAACTCGAAGTCGGTTGTCTTTTTGGCGAAAATTGCCGCCCATGCGTCGAAGCATCGGATATCCTGCCTTTCCAATTCCTTCGGACGCAGATACTTGAAGAGCAGGTACAATTCCGTCAGACTGTTGGAAATGGTTGTGCCGGACAGGAACGTAGCCCCCAAGTCCTTGTCCGTGCGCTCCTGTATAGTTCGTATGGCAAAAAGCATATTCAGGGCTTTCTGGCTTCCTTCCGAGTTTCCCAACCCCGCCACACGGTCATGCCGGGTGTTGAAAGTCAAGTTCTTGAATTGGTGGCTCTCGTCAATGAAGATGTGGTCGATGCCCATCTGCTTGAAGTCCACTACGTCATCCGTGCGGGATTTGATGGCGTGTTCCACTTTCTCCAACTTCGCCACAAGGTTGTGCTTGCGTTTCTCCAATCCTTTCAGCATCGCCCGCGACACGTTCTTGCCCTGCTGCCGCAGCACTTCAAGGTTTTCCTCCACCGTGTCAAGCTCCGCTTGCAGGATGCGCTGTTGCAACTCCGGCGACTGTGGTATCTTGCCGAACTGGTCGTGCGACATGATGACGCAATCGTAGTCGTTGTTCTTTATATTATTGAAGAAGCGCACACGGTTGGCGGTCGAAAAGTCCTTCTCCGAAGCGTACAGAATACGTGCGTTGGGATATGCCGCCTGATAGGTGGCTGCAATCTCCGCAACGTTGGCTTTCAGCCCGATAATCATCGGCTTGTGTGCCAAATTCAGACGCTTCATCTCATGCGCGGCGATGCACATTATCAGCGTCTTACCGGTTCCCACCTCGTGGTCGCAAATTCCGCCGCCGTTCTGTTTCAACATCCAGACGCAATCCATCTGTGAGGGATAGACGCTCTTGATACCCCGGCTTGCCAGCCCTTTCAGGTTGAGGTCGGGAAAGGTCTGATGGGAGCCGTCGTAGCGCGGGCGCACGAAACAGTTGAACTTGCGGTTATACATCGTCACAAGCCGCTCCTTGAACTGCGGCGACTGCTCTTCGAGCCATTCGGAGAAGCCGTTTCGTATCTCGTCAATCTTGGCGTTGGCGAGCTGTATTCCCTCGCTGTCGCGCACCTTGATGTCGTTGCCATGCTCGTCCTTGCCGATGGACTTCATCATGTCGGGGCAGGTGTTGTGCAGGGCGTGTTTCAACAGGTGCATACCGTCATAGTTCCGGTAATAGCCCTTCACTAAAAACTCGTCCGTGATTTTCATGGTGCGGTAGCCGCACGCCACCGAAAACTCGTCCATGCTTGCGGAGTAGGCGATTTTCACGTCCGTGTCGAAAAGATGGCTCATGTAGGCGGCGTACACGCCCGTCGGAATCCAGCGTTCCCCGAAATTGAAGTCGAGGTCCTCGAAGGCGATGCGCGGCGGCTCGGCTTCTTTCAGAGCCAACAACGCCTGCTTCACTTCCGGCATACGCCCGTTTTCTGGGTTGTCACCCATCCATGCCTTGATGCGCTCCGCCTTCTCTATCACGTTCCCGGCGATGAACCTGTCCTTTATCTCGTAACCGGTTACGAGCGGGTTGTAGAAGATGCGTCCTTTGAGGGCGTCAAGCAATCCCTCTTCCGTGCTGTCGGTTATCTCCCGCATATAGTCGAGATTGACCGTGCCGAACTTGTTGAGCGATGCGGAGAGTGCCTCTTCGGGAGAGCTTACGTTGGCATGGCTCTCCACCGAGAAGGAAACGGGACGCTCGAAGATGTCCGCCTTGACGAACCTGCCGTCTTCCGCACGTTCCAACGAAAGGATGTCGCGCCCGGCGGCATCCATCATCAACAGTTTCACGTTCTGCTTGGCATTGAGGTTGCCGTAGCGCATGACAAACTCATCGTAGCAGGTGTTCAACGCTATGCGTTGTGCAGACCCTTCATCGTGATACTCCGCCTCGTAGCGGTAAAGCCGCTCGTATGAATCACGGAGTGACACATACAACATCGCTTTCTCCTTCTGGTAGCCAGTCAGGTCAAGCGGTTGGAATGTCGCGCCGTAAGGCGTGAGGTCTTTCAAATAACCGAGATTGCGTGAAGCATCCAGTACCATAGAGCCGTCACGATAGTGCGGCTCCAGCATGCCGTTGAACGGACGGGGAGAAAGGTCGAGAGGTTCCTCCTCCGGTTTTTCCGCTTCCATTTCGGGGAAAAGGGAGGTTGCAGCCGTTTCCGTTGCGTGAGCGGCAGGAGTGGCGGCAACTTCCGGCTGCGTTTCGGGTTGCCGTGTTTCCTGCTCCGGTGCGGCTTTCACGTCCGGGACATGCTGCCGTTTCTCCTGATGCTGTGCCGCCAGCCTGCGAAGCTCCTTGCGTCGCTCCGGCGTGAGGTCCATCATCATTTCATAGAAGCCGTTGATGGGCGGGTTGGTATCCCAATCCAAAGTGGCGTAAATATCATCCGGATCGGCTTTGGCTGCGACACTCACCGGCTTTGTTTCTTGGCTGTCCCTGTTCTCCGTCGGTGGTGCGGCAGACGGCTGTGGCGGTGCGGTCGTAACCTTCGGCGTAACCTGCGCCTGCGGTTTGGGAGGCATACGTCTTGCCGGGCTTTCCTTTTTCGCCGTCTTTTTCTTCTTGGAGGGTGCTTCCTGCTTGCGTACCTCCTCGGTCATGCCCCAGAGGTCGAGCAGGGAGAGCTGCACGCCCTCCGAATAATCGGGACGGTGCGGCTCTATCTCCGGCTTTTCTTCCTCCGGCTGCGGTGTTACCGCTTCGGGCTTGGCTGCCATTTCATTACGTGGCTGTATCTCAGGAGTGACAACTGGTATGGAAATGGTTTCCGTAACCGTGCTTTTCCCCTGTGCCGGATGCAGGCTGTACATTTCATACAGTTCTTTGTCAAACTGATGCAACTCGATTTTCAGATGTTCCCGCAAGTCCTCCGCCATTTGCCCGATGCCGCCCCGGTGCAGGAGTTGATAGGCAGGTTTCCCGTAAGGGTCTGTGCCTCTGATTAAATCCGTATTGGAAAGAGAGCTGATGCTCCATACATACCCGTTCACCGAAGTGCCGATGGGCGTCTGTTCGGTCTGCATGAAAAGTTTCTCGTTGTAGTACAGTTCCCCGTTCTTTCCGCTGTTCTTTTGCAGGATAATCAGGTCGCTGCCCACCTCCGTACCCGCGTTGTCCGTGAAGAGATTGTTCGGCAGGCGTGCGACACCCACCAGATTGGCATTACGCATCATATACTCGCGTATGGGTGCGTTGGACGGTGCGTCCAGCACCCCCTGCGAGGTGATGAACGCCACGATGCCGCCCTCACGCACAGCGTCAAGGCTTTTCAGGAAGAAGTAGTTGTGTATTGCCTTCGGTGCGGAACGCCTTGCCGGGTCTTGGCTTCCTGTAAACTCCGGGTCGAACACAGCCACGTCGCCGAACGGGATGTTCGAGATGGCAAGGTCGAAATAATCCGTGAAGGGCTTCTCTATCTTCTCGAATCCCTGCACCCTTACCTTTTGGTCGGGATGCAGGTGTCCCAATATCTTGCCCGTCATCAGGTCTTTCTCGAAAGCCATGATGTCCGCGTCCGGCTTGTTTTCCAGCACGGCATCCACGAATGCGCCCACGCCCGCCGACGGCTCCAACACACGGTCGGGACGTATGCCGTGTTCATGCAGAGCCTCCGCAATCGTGCCGGTTATCTCCGGCGGTGTGTAGAATGCGGTCAGCACGGACTGCTTCATGGCATCCGCGTACCGCTTGTACTCCGTATCGTCCTTGCTGTTTTCACGCACCAGCCTGTGCAGTTCCACCGTAGGGGCAAACAGTTCGAGGTCCGATTTCGCCCAATGCACGGCATCCGTCAGTTCCTTTGCCGGGTTCAGTATGCACTTCAACCCGCCGAAACCGCAATACTTCCGAAGTATGGCTTGTTCCTCGGCGGTTGCCGTCCTCCGTTCCCTGTCAAGGATGAATGCCGTCCGTATCGCCTCGATGTTGTCCCGCAGCCGTTGTTTGCGGTTAAACGCCATATTCCCCGATATAAAGGACGACGGCTCCCGTCAGCTCCGTGTAGAGCAGGTCGTATTCGGGCGACAGGGCGAAGTTGTCGTCCGAAAGATCATAGGCGGAGAATACGTTGCCGACAGGCGGCAGCAGCTTTCGGATGAAGGCTTCGCGTTTCTTTTCCGGCACTTCGTCGGCAAACTCGTTTTCCACGACTTCGCGGAGGATGGCGTACTTGGAATAGCGAAGACCACGCAGGAGCGTGTCCATCGCCAACTCCTGCGCCCCCTCGGACGGATAGCCTTCGAGCCGCGCACGCTCATACGTTTCGGCGGCACGGTCGGCACGTTCCCGGATGAAGGCATCGTCGGAAGCCTGTTCAAACCTGTTCGTGCGGAGATAGTCCAGCAGGTACAGACCGTAATAGGAAAAGTCGGTCTGACCCTCGTTTTTCTTCTTGTTGTTCATTACTTTGGATTTAGCGGATTGATAATTAACGGGATAATCGGTTGGAAAAAGGAAGAAAAAGGCACTCGGTATCCCTCCGAGTGCCACCACTAAATCCAAAGTATGAGTGTAATCCGGTATCGAAGAACAATTCATTACTCTGAACAAGTGGCAAAGTTAATACTATTTCTTCCGTCCTGAAAATTTCCTGCTCGTTTTCCTTTCGGGGAACACGAAAGTCGTGTTATAGTCCCCGTCAAAGGCGACTATGGCGTCGAAGCTCTTGCCCTGCTTGCTCTTGAAGCCTTTGAGCGGCTTCGTATGCCCATCGGTGAGCAGCTCTTTGATCTCGTCATCGGAAAGGGTGCGGTTCGCCTTCAGGCGGAACACGGGTAGCCCGCAGTCCGCGTTGTCGCAGCGGACGACCTTGCCGTAGAACTGCATACTGCCCGTTCCGCACTTGGGACACTTGCAGCCGGAATCCCTGCGGGCGAACAGCTTGTCGCACGAGAGCAGTTCGGAGGTAATCTCCTTTGTGTACGCCTCTATCTCCTTGCAGAAGGTGTCGGCGGGCAGCTCCCCGCGCTCGATGCGTGCCAGATTCTTCTCCCATTCGCCCGTCATGGCGACGTCGGCGATGCGCATCGTCTTCACGACAGAGTAAAGGGCAAGCCCTTTTTCTGTCGGCACAAGCGATTTCTTGCAGCGTTCCATGTAGCCGCGCTTGAAGAGCGTTTCGATGATGGCGGCACGGGTGGCGGGCGTGCCGATGCCGCAGTCCTTCAAAGCCTGACGGAGTGCGTCGTCCTCTATGTCCTTGCCCGCCGTTTCCATAGCCGAGAGCAAGGTTGCTTCGGTATGCAACGGCTTGGGTTTGGTCTTTCCCTCCGTGATGGAACAGCCTTTCAACGTCAGCGTGTCGCCTTCCCGCCAGCCGGGGATGGCGGTTTCTTCCTTGTCCTCCTCACCATATACGGCACGCCATCCGGCTTGCCTGATGACGCTGCCTTTCACCGTGAACTCCACTCCGGCACACTCCGCCGTGACGGTAGCGGTGTCCTTGACGCATTTCTCGGAGAACGCCTCGATCATGCGCCCGGCAACCATCTGATAGACGGTGTTGTCTTCTTTGGAGAGGAACAGCGGTTTCTCTCCCGTGACGAGCAGGGCGTGGTGGTCCGTCACCTTGCTACCGTCCACGCTTCTGCGTGTCGGGACGGCTTTCGGCTGCACCTTGCCTTTCCATTCGGGCAAAGCCCCGATGAAGGCGAGCAGCTTGGGGATTTCGGCGAACACGTCTTCGGGGATGTAGCGGCTTCCGGTTCTCGGATAGGTGATGAGCTTCTTCTCGTAGAGCTTCTGCGCGATTTCAAGCGTCTGTTCCGCCGTGAAGCCGTGCTTGGTGTTGGCTTCCTTCTGGAGCGTGGTCAGGTCGTACAGGAGCGGTGTTTCCTCCGTCTTCTCCTTGCGTTCGGCTTTCGTGACGGTGGCTGTGCCTGCCGACTTCACCTTATTATACAGTTCCGTCGCGGGCTCTTTCTCTTTCCATTTTTCGGAAGAGGAAAACTTCACAGTTCCTTCGTCGCAGCCGTCCGTTGCGATATGGAGCTGCCAGAAGGCTTCGGGCGTGAAGCGGCGGTTCTCCCAGTAGCGTGCGCACACCATCGCCAATGTAGGTGTCTGCACCCGCCCGACGGAGTAAGTGCCGTGTCCGGCGGCGATGGAGAGTGCCTGCGTGCCGTTGATGCCCACGAGCCAGTCCGATTCGCTCCGCGCTTTGGCGGCAAGATAGAGGTCGTCGTATTTGCCGCCCGCTTCAAGGTTGCGCAGTCCCTCGCGGATAGCCTTGTCGGTAAGCGAGCTTATCCAGAGGCGGACGAACGGGGTGGCGCATCCGGTGTAATGGTAGAGGTAGCGGAAAATAAGCTCACCCTCGCGTCCGGCATCGGTCGCCACGATGATCTGTTCACTTTCCTTGAATAGCCGGGTGACGGTCTTGATCTGCGTCACCACGCCGCTGTCGGGCTTGTAGCCCTTCTCCGTCTTTACCTGACGGGGGACGAGCGTGAAGGTGTCGGGGATGACGGGCAGGTTGTCACGGACGAAGCCGCGTATGCCGTAGCCGTCGGGCATGGCAAGCTGTACGAGATGTCCGAACGCCCAAGTCACGGCGTAGCCGCCTCCCTCGAAATATCCTTCCTCTCTCTTTGTCGCGCCCACGATACGGGCGATCTCACGTGCCACAGACGGCTTTTCTGCAATGATTGTCTTCATATTCTTCTGTCGTTTTGAATTTTACAAATGTTACTTCGGATTTAGTGGCGGACACCGGATTACATCTTCATGCCCTTATTGTTTCTTTTTTGCGGCTTCTCCTGCTGCTGTTGCTGCGCGGTGTCCTTCGGGGCGGTCTGTCCCTTCCGCAACGGCTCCTTCAGGTTCTTGGTAGCCTCGTTGGTCTTGCCCTCGCTGTTCACCGCCACCTGCGTGCGGCTCTCGTTGGAAGGCGCGACCTTCTGCGCGTTGTCGGGGTTGGTGTCGTAGCGGTACGGGCGTCCCTTCTCCGGGTTGAACTTGATGTACATCGTGGCGTGGAAGCCCTGCTTGTCGGTCACGTTCTCCAGTTTCACGGCTTTGCCCGCCACGTAGTCGGCTTTCTGCTGCTCGGTGAAGTCCACGCCGCTCCATTTGCTGATGGGGCGGATGCTGCCGTCGGCGTTCGTCCACGTGTTGCGGCGTTGCTCCTTGTTCGTGTTGGCTGTGTTTTCCGTACCTTGCGCCTGTTTCTCCTTATTTTCCTGTGTCTGGACGGCACGGGGCGACCTGCCGGTTCCCGGCACGAACTCCACGCCGCGCTGCTCCACGTTCACTTGCAGGGTGGTGACGAACTTCCTGCCATCGTTGCGCTCGATGAGCTTGTCGCGCACGGGCAGTCCGGCGCGGAGCATGTCCCGTTCCTGCGCGGTGATTTCCGTCTTGCCGATGCGCTCCGGGATGCGCACCTTGCTCGCCGGAATGTCCGTGATTTCATTCGTCTTGCGGTCGATGCTGATGTAGGAGGGGATGATTTCGCCCGTTTCCCTGTCCACAATGTCCACGACCCTGCCGAGGTTGCCCGTTTCGCGCAGGTTCTTCCGGTCATCGTCGGAGAACTTGTGTTCCTTGTAGTCGTCGAGCTTCTGCTCCTTGCGGATGAAGTGCGGCACAAGGCTGACGTTGCCCTCGCCGTCCTTCTTGAAGGAGAGGCGGGCGTCCAGTTCGAAAGCCTCTCCGCCGAAATTGGGCGACACCCTCACCAAGTCGGACTTGCCGTAGTTGAGCATCCTGTTAAGGTCGCCCGACTTTTCAAGGTCGTCGCGCTTCACGCCCCATTTCTCCTCCAACTTCTGCCAGTTGATCTTGCTCTCGTCGATGGGCTGGTAGCCCCGGTTGCCCTGCGTCTGCTGAGGACTTTCCTGATTCTGTTCGTTTTTCTGTTCCATTTCTTCCTGTTTTTTAGGTTCGTCATCTTGTTTCTGTTCCGGTTGTTCCTGTTTTTCGGCGGACTGCTCCTCCTGTACTTTCTTTTCGTAGCCGGAGGTGTCCACCTTGTGGGGCGCAAGCATCTCCTTGTTGCCGTCGGGATCTTTCAGCAAGTCCTTGATAACCTCCAGCAGTTTGTCGGCTTGGTCCGCCGCGACACGGTAGAAACCGAAGCGGCTGGGTTCCCTGCACTGCCGGAAGAAGTTCCTGAAGAAGTTGTCCAGCACGTCGCCGTGCCGGTCGAATTGCAGGAAACTCTGCGCGTTCTCCGCTTTCGCGGGGATACGCTTGGGGGAGCCGTCGGCGTTCAGCCCGGCTACCACGCTGATTTCGCCCGTCTTCTCGTCACGGACAACCAGCACGTCCTTTTCGTCTTTTTTCTTTGCCATCTGAAAAATGTTTTAATGGTTATTTTTGAAAGAAATTATGGATACGAGCCTTGTAGAAGGCTATGTCTTCCTTGCGGAAATCCTTTACATGTTCGGAGAGGAACGTCAGCACGTCCGCCTCGCTGTAATAGGTCTTTTTGCCGAGCGTCTTGTAGGGCAGCGCGCCGATGCTGCGGTAGCGTTGCAGGGTGCGCTTGCTGATCTGGAGCAGTATGCACAGGTCTTGGTTGTCGAAAAGCCTGATCCCGTCCATCGGGTTCGGGGCTTTGCCGGACGGCTGCATGGAGAGCAGCATCTCGTCCTGACGGTCGAGCCGTTCCATCACCTTCTGCATCCAGTTCTCGAAATTGTTGCGGGTAAGCAGTTCCATGTCTTACGTCCTCCTTCCTTTGGGTCTGCCGCCCGTGCGCAGCGTGTGGTTGCGTTTCAACTGTTCCGGTGTCGCGGCTTCGCCCGTAACGGTGCTGTCTTCGAGCAGGCGGTCGATTTCCGACTGCCGGTAGCGGCACTTGCCGCGCAGCACGACATAGGCGATGCGCTGTTCGCTGCGCATGCGCTGGAGGGTGCGGCAACTCACGTTCAGCAGGTGCGCCGCCTCGCGGGTGGTGAGCAACCTGTCGGGAGCTTCTTCCTTCCTACCGCCGGAAACGGCACGCACGTGTGCCGCTATCTC
>ERZ791731.948-NODE-948-length-12777-cov-4.29162_pt1 | contig 12777 bp, 9 predicted proteins | sample MGYA00509954_ERZ791731 | MGnify/ENA primary metagenome ERZ791731 (study PRJEB30046, sample SAMN00715134) | human gut metagenome | study: EMG produced TPA metagenomics assembly of the A metagenome-wide association study of gut microbiota in type 2...
CAGACTTTGCTGGCGAGCCACTTTGCCTGTTACCGAACGGTCTACCTTGTTTGTCAACCAGTCTTTGCAGGCTACAGCTTCAAGCTGCAATACATTCGTCAGATATTCATGTAGTTTAGACAATTCGTATTTCGGCATTTCATAATGACGTTCTACGGTCTTGTCTACCATATAGGTTTTGGGAGAAGAACCGAACATCTGTTCTACGGCAAGGTCGAACGGACGTACACCGTCAGCCTGTTGGAAAGCGAAACGATGGTCGCCGGTTGTTTCACCGACTACGTACATCGGAGCGCGCTCGCGTTCGGCGATTTTGCGTACATGTTCGATAGCTTCTTCTTTAATCAACAGTCCCATACGTTCCTGGCTCTCGTTGGCAATGATTTCTTTTGCCGACAATGTCTTGTCACCGATAGGCAACTTGCTCATGTCAATCAAGCCACCACATTCTTCTACTAACTCGGACAGGCAGTTAACGTGTCCGGCTGAACCGTGGTCGTGGATGGAAACAACAGGATTCACATCTTCTTCGCAAAGGGCACGTACTACGTTGTTGGCACGTTTCTGCATTTCAGCGTTGGCGCGCTGAACAGCATTCAGTTCAATGCCACTGCTGTAACGTCCTGTATCTACTGAAGATACGGAACCGCCGCCCAGTCCGATGCGATAGTTGTCGCCGCCGATTACTACCACCTTGTTACCTGCTTCGGGAGCACCTTTCAGGCAGTCACGCTGTGTACCGTAGCCTACACCACCGGCGAGCATGATTACTTTATCATACCCGTACACTTCTTTGTTCTCCGTATGTTCGAATGTCAGTACGGAACCGCAGATCAGCGGCTGGCCGAACTTGTTTCCGAAGTCGGAAGCGCCGTTGGATGCCTTGATAAGAATCTGTTCGGGAGTTTGATATAGCCATTGGCGTACCGGAAGAATTTCCTCCCATTCGCGTCCTTCGTCCGTGCGGGGATAAGAAGTCATGTATACAGCAGTACCTGCAATCGGCCATGAACCTTTACCACCACCCATACGGTCGCGTATTTCACCACCTGTACCGGTAGAAGCACCGTTGAATGGCTCTACGGTAGTCGGGAAGTTATGTGTTTCCGCTTTCAGAGAGATAACACTCTTGATGTCTTTCACCTGGAAATAATCAGGTTTGGAGTGGTCTGCCGGAGCGAACTGCTCTACAACCGGCCCTTCTGCGAAGGCTACATTATCTTTATAAGCAGAGATGATTTTATTCGGATTTTCCTGTGTCGTCTTTTTAATCATTTGGAACAGGGAAGATTCCTGCTCTACACCGTCGATGATAAACGTTCCGCCGAAGATTTTGTGGCGGCAGTGTTCGGAGTTAATCTGTGCGGAAACGAAAACTTCAGAGTCAGTCAGTTTACGGCCGAGGTCGTTTTCCACTTTCTTCAGATAGTCCATTTCTTCTTTAGAAAGCGCCAGGCCTTCTTTTTCATTGTACACTTCGAGGTCTTCGATATAGATGATCGGTTCCGGCTGACGGTTGGTCGTGAATACATTTTGGTCGAGTCCCTTGTACATGCGTTGCAGCATTGGGTCGAAGTCGGCATTTTCGTCCTTAACGGGGAAATACTCCTCGATGCGGCTGATGCCTTCAAGTCCCATGTTTTGGGTGATTTCTACTGCGTTTGTACTCCAGGGAGTGATCATTTCGCGGCGCGGACCGACGAAACAGCCTTTCAGGTTTTCTTCACTTTCCATCACGGCTTCTCCAAAAAGCCAGCAGAGTTTATTACTTTCGTCAGGGGTGAGCTGATGGTTGCTCTCTACGGCAATCACGCTCTTGGAAGGGGTTCTGAAAAAAAGAATCATGTTGTATATTTACGATTTTACGATTTGCAATTTTACGATTGAAGTCTCTGCGGGAGAAACTCTTCTCTTTTTCTGTGGCGCAAAGATAATCAATTTCATTGGTGGTAGGAAAAAATAGGGAGAATAAATTCCTATACCTTATTTAATATGTTTATTTTCGATGTATGTTTTGCTTATTATGGCTATATATCATGATTCTTGTGTGGAAAAAACGTTAATATACTATCCCCATATCACAAAAAAGTGCGATATTTGCGGTATGATTCAGATAGAGACAATATTCGATATATTAGTTAAAGGCTTTATTATTGGCGTTGTTGTGTCCGCACCCCTCGGTCCGGTGGGCGTATTATGTATCCAGAGGACTTTGAACAAAGGGCGTTGGTACGGATTTGTGACAGGGCTGGGAGCCTCTATAAGTGATATAGCTTACGCTTTGTTGACAGGTTATGGCATGAGCTTCGTTTCTGACTATATTAATAAAGGCAGTTTCTATCTGCAATTACTCGGTAGTGTCATGTTGCTTATTTTCGGAATCTATACCTTTCGCAGCAATCCGGTGAACTCGATTCGTCCGGCTTCGTCCAACAAAGGTTCTTATTTTCATAATTTTATTACTGCATTTTTCGTCACTCTTTCCAACCCCTTGATCATATTCCTGTTTATCGGACTTTTTGCCCGTTTTGCCTTTGTGCAGCAGGGTGTTCTGGTCTTTGAAGAGATAACGGGATATTTTGCTATCGCTGCGGGCGCATTGACCTGGTGGCTCGGAATCACTTATTTTGTAAACAAGGTGCGCACGAAGTTCAACCTGCGTGGCATTTGGATACTGAACCGTGTGATCGGAAGTATTGTGATACTGGTATCCGTGGCGGGACTGATTTATACTTTGTTGGGAGAGTCAATTTATTAGGAGATAGCTTATGAATCAGATAGCACAACAACTGAAGGAGCGGAATATTGCCGAATACCTTATATATATGTGGCAAGAGGAAGACCTGATCCGTGCCAATCATTGTGAACCGGAAGAAATGGAAGCCAATGTGATTTCCCGTTATCCGGAAGAACAACGTTCCGGCATGCGTGAATGGTATGGAAACCTGATTACGATGATGAACGAGGAAGGTGTGCGTGAAGCGGGACATTTGCAGATTAACAAGAATGTGATCATCAATCTGACCGAACTACACAATGCGTTGGCTTCTTCCCCTAAATTTCCTTTTTACAGTGCCGCCTATTTCAAAGCATTGCCGTTTATCGTGGAACTACGGAATAAAAACGGCAAGAAGGATGAGCCCGAATTGGAAACCTGCTTTGAAGCCTTGTACGGAGTACTCTTGCTCCGGCTTCAGAGAAAACCTATCAGTGAAGGAACAGCCAAGGCAATGGAAGCTATCACTAGCTTTCTCTCCATGTTGGCGAACTATTATGATAAAGACCGCAAAGGTGAATTAAAATTGGATGAATAAATGAGAATTTTGGTAACGGGTGCCGACGGTCAGCTTGGCAACGAAATGCAGGTGCTTGCGAAAGAGAACCCGCAACATACGTATTATTTCACAGATGTGCAGGAACTCGACATTTGTGATGCGCAAGCTGTCTGGGCTTATATTGCGGAGAAACGGATTGAACTTATTGTTAACTGTGCCGCATATACGGCAGTGGATAAGGCGGAAGATAATCCGGAATTAGCTTACAAACTGAACTGTGAAGCACCGAAAGAATTGGCTAAAGCAGCACAATTCAATGGGGCGGCTATGATACAAGTGTCTACTGACTACGTGTTCGACGGCACCGCCCATATTCCTTATACCGAAGACTGCGACCCTTGTCCGGATTCCGTATATGGCACTACGAAACTGGAAGGAGAATATGATGTGATGAATCACTGCGAGAAAGCAGTCGTTATCCGTACCGCATGGCTTTATTCCACCTTCGGTAATAATTTCGTAAAAACAATGATTCGTTTGGGTAAAGAACGTGATAACCTGGGAGTCGTTTTTGACCAGATAGGAACACCTACTTATGCCAACGATCTGGCGCAAGCCATCTATACGATTATTAATAAAGGTATAGTTCGCGGTGTCTACCATTTCAGCAATGAAGGCGTATGTTCTTGGTATGATTTTACGATAGCTATCCATCGCCTTGCCGGAATTACTTCATGTAAGGTAAGACCTTTGCATACGGCGGAATACCCGGCTAAGGCCAACCGTCCCGCCTATTCCGTACTTGATAAGACAAAGATAAAAACAACGTTCGGCATCGAGATTCCTCACTGGGAGGAAAGTCTTAAACGATGCATTGACACCTTATAATATATATGGCAGATAATACAGAAATTTTGAGACGGCGAACGTTCGCCATTATTGCGCATCCTGATGCCGGTAAGACATCTTTGACGGAGAAGCTGTTGCTTTTCGGTGGTCAGATTCAGGTAGCGGGTGCGGTAAAAAGTAATAAGATCAAGAAAACGGCTACATCTGACTGGATGGAGATTGAGAAGCAGCGTGGTATCTCGGTAACGACATCTGTGATGGAATTTGACTATCACGACTACAAGATTAACATTCTCGACACTCCGGGTCACCAGGACTTTGCCGAAGATACATATCGTACATTGACAGCAGTAGACAGCGTTATCATCGTTGTGGACGGTGCGAAAGGTGTGGAAACACAGACACGTAAACTGATGGAAGTGTGCCGTATGCGCAAGACCCCGGTTATTATTTTCGTCAACAAGATGGATCGCGAGGGAAAAGACCCGTTCGATTTGTTGGACGAACTGGAAGAGGAACTGATGATTCAGGTTCGTCCTTTGTCCTGGCCGATTGAGCAGGGGGCCCGTTTCAAGGGTGTATATAATATCTACGAACAGAAACTGGACTTGTATCAGCCATCCAAACAAATGGTGACGGAAAAAGTGGCAGTCGATATTCATATGGACGAACTGGACGAACAGATCGGAAAAACATTGGCAGACAAGCTGCGCGGTGATTTGGAACTGATTGAAGGGGTTTATCCTGAATTTGATGCTGAAACTTATCTGGCGGGTGATTGTGCTCCGGTATTCTTCGGTTCGGCTTTGAATAATTTCGGTGTTCAGGAGTTGCTGAACTGTTTCGTAGAGATTGCTCCAAGCCCCCGTCCTGTGCAGGCTGAAGAGCGTGAAGTAAGACCGGAAGAGCCTAAATTCACCGGATTTATTTTCAAGATAACTGCCAATATCGACCCGAACCACCGCTCATGTGTAGCATTCTGCAAGATTTGCTCCGGCAAGTTTGTGCGCAACGCTCCATACCAGCATGTGCGCCACGGAAAAACAATGCGCTTTTCGTCGCCTACACAGTTTATGGCGCAGCGTAAAACAACGATTGACGAAGCTTATGCCGGAGATATTATCGGTCTGCCGGATAACGGTACTTTCAAGATTGGCGACACGCTGACGGAAGGTGAAATGCTTCACTTCCGCGGATTGCCGAGTTTCTCGCCGGAGATGTTCAAGTATATAGAGAATGCAGACCCGATGAAGCAGAAACAATTGGCGAAAGGTATCGACCAGTTGATGGACGAAGGTGTGGCACAGTTGTTTGTCAACCAGTTCAATGGCCGCAAGATTATCGGTACGGTGGGGCAGTTGCAGTTTGAGGTTATCCAATATCGTTTGTTGAACGAGTATAACGCGTCCTGTCGCTGGGAGCCGGTGAGCCTGTATAAGGCTTGTTGGGTGGAGAGTGACGATCCTGCGGAACTGGAAGCCTTCAAGAAACGTAAATATCAGTATATGGCGAAGGATAGGGAAGGACGCGATGTGTTCCTGGCCGATTCCGGTTATGTACTTCAGATGGCTCAAATGGACTTTAAAAACATCAGATTCCACTTTACAAGTGAGTTTTAAGGCATATCTGATATATTTTTACTAAAAAACAGGTAAAAAAAGGAAAAACATATCTCATATAAATGAGCGGAGAGAAATGAAGACACTATCCTGGGATAAGATTCAGCAAGGGGATGAGGATGCATTCAGGCAGCTTTATGACCAATATGCAGATTTGCTTTATGGGTATGGCATGAAGATAGCCGGTGATGACACCGTGGTGACAGAGGCGATACAGTCGTTGTTTGTTTACATCTTTGAGAAAAGGGAAACGTGCGCCGAACCTCAATCCATATCTGCCTATCTATGTGTTTCGTTGAGACATATGATAGTGAACGAGCTGAAAAGAGAGAATAGTGGAACATTCAAATCGCTGGATGAAGTAGACACCAATGAATATCGGTTTGATCTGGAGATAGACATAGAGACAGCTATTATCCGTTCGGAATTGGAAAAGGAACAGTTGGAGGCTTTGCAAAAAGAGTTGAATGGCTTGACAAAGCAGCAACGGGAAGTATTGTATCTGAAATACTATAAGAAGATGAGTCCGGAAGAGATTGCTCAGGTGATGGGACTCACTCCTCGTACGGTTTACAATACCACCCATATGGCTATAACCAGATTGAGAGAGCGTTTAGGTACATCTTTATTGTTAGCAGTGATGGCTAATTTATGGATCTTTAATTAAGGTGGGATATGGAAAATTGGACAGAATCTTTAGAAAAATACCTGGAAGAAGGCAAACTACCTCTGATCGGCGAAAAGTTCTCCCGTAAGAAAGAAATCGGTGATAAGCTAAAGTTGCAGCGTGAAGAGAGCCATAAGATTGCCTTAAGCCGCAGGAGAAAGCAAGGCGTCGGGCGCGGTATTCCTTTCTCTTGGGGAATAGCTGCCATGTTCTTGCTTCTTTTGGGAATAGGCGGATATTATTTCTCGGAGAAGAAGATTGTGACGGAAGGTACGGCTCTGGCATATGAATTGCCGGATGGCAGTAATGTGCAGATTATGGAGAACTCGAGCCTGACTTACAACCGGATCACCTGGCTTTGGGAACGTAAACTGCAACTGTTTGGCAAAGCTTCTTTCGAGGTGACTAAGGGTAAGACATTTACTGTGAATACCGAAGCCGGTGCTGTGACAGTGTTGGGAACAAAGTTTCTGGTCGACCAGCAAGGAAAGAAAATGTTTGTGAACTGTGAAGAAGGTAGTGTCAAGGTAGAGACTGCCGTAGGCAAGCGGACATTGGTTGCCGGAGAAAGTGTGCGCTGTGATGAAAACAAGATTATTCCTGTGCCGAAACCGGATGATCCGGAATTTCCGGAAGTCCTGGGGTATGAAGACGACCCACTCGTAAACGTAGTGGCAGATATAGAACTCATATTTAAGGTCACGGTGGTAGGGCGTGAGAAGTGCGACGGACTGACCTATAATGGCACGGTTCTGACGAAAGACTTGAACGCTACCCTCGAAAAAGTCTTCGGTTCATGTGGAATCAGTTACGAACTTCGCGGAAAAGAAATAATTTTAAAATAAAAAAAGCCCCTTCTGGATGTCTGGAAGGGGCTTTTTTATTTTTCTTCATATTTTCTTCATTTTTTCTTGGTAAAAAAGAAACGTTCTTTTCTCTTTCTAATAGATGAGCTATTAATGATGTATGAAAGAAACGATAGAGATTTAATTAGAAGAGTAAAATGTTGTAGAAGAAATTGATGTAGAAAGGTTCTCGCGATGAGGACTAAATTTTAAGCTCAAAACAAACAATAGACAATTGGCAGGTGAATGGTTGTCGGAAATTAGAATAGGAAACGGCTAATAAAAGGGTTGACAACCGGACACTACATTGCTGTACTAATTGAAAGATGAACGCCGTGATGGCGGATGAGAGGTTTACAAAGACGGTCGGCCATTTTGGTGGTTAATAGGTTAAGACGGTATGAAACCAGAATGCGAAGCCGAACCAGTTTTTATCATTGAGTATTTTTATTTAATAATTGTTTTATCAGAATGTGAGAGAAGGTTGAGGGGCCTTCTCTCACATTGTTTTTATACCTGTCAATAAGCAAGGTTAATTACGGATTTATATTTTATATTCCTTTCTTAATTTATTTTATAGCAAATATTTGGTATTTTCGAACGCTTTTTAGACAAACGACTTAAATTACTAATAATTTATTATATGGAAAATATCGAAACAGCGCTCCTGCTGATGGTAGTTGGAATGGCTACCGTATTTGTTATTCTGCTGATTGTGATTTATTTAGGCAAGTTCTTGATCACTCTGGTCAATAAATATGCCCCCGAAGAAGTGGCTCCTGTGAAGCGGGAAACACAGAAAGGTCCTGCGCCTATCCCCGGAAATATTCTGGCAGCTATTACGGCCGCTGTGAATGTGGTGACATTGGGCAAGGGTAAAGTCACTAAAGTAGAAAAATTATAAATCTATAAAAAGTTATATCACTGAAAGACATGAAAAGAGAAGTAAAGTTTAGTTTGGTTTTCCGAGATATGTGGCAATCTGCCGGAAAATATGTACCTCGTGTAGATCAACTCGTAAAGGTAGCACCTGCCATCATTGAAATGGGCTGTTTCGCCCGCGTAGAAACAAATGGCGGTGGTTTTGAACAAGTAAATTTATTGTTTGGCGAAAATCCGAATAAAGCTGTACGTGAATGGACAAAGCCCTTCCACGAAGCAGGTATTCAAACCCATATGCTTGACCGTGCACTGAACGGACTCCGCATGAGTCCTGTTCCGGCAGATGTCCGCAGGTTATTCTATAAAGTAAAGAAAGTACAGGGAACGGATATTACCCGTACATTTTGCGGATTGAACGATGTCCGCAATATCGCCCCTTCCATTACCTACGCAAAAGAGGCCGGCATGATTTCACAGTGCTCGCTTTGTATCACTCATTCACCCATCCATACGGTAGAGTATTATACCAATATGGCATTGGAACTTATCAAACTGGGGGCGGACGAAATTTGTATCAAGGATATGGCCGGTATCGGTCGTCCTGTTTCATTAGGAAAAATCGTGGCCAATATCAAGGCTGCGCATCCCGAAATACCTGTCCAGTATCATAGTCATGCAGGTCCGGGATTCAATATGGCAAGCATCCTCGAAGTGTGCGAAGCCGGTTGCGACTACATCGACGTAGGCATGGAACCTCTTTCATGGGGTACAGGGCACGCTGACTTGCTGAGTGTACAGGCAATGCTGAAAGATGCCGGATATCAGGTTCCCGAAATCAATATGGAAGCCTATATGAAGGTGCGCGGTATGATTCAGGAATTTATGGATGACTTCCTGGGATTGTACATCAGCCCGAAAAACCGCCTGATGAACTCCCTGCTGATTGCTCCCGGACTGCCCGGTGGTATGATGGGTAGCTTGATGGCAGACTTGGAATCCAACCTGGAATCTATCAATAAATACAAGGCGAAACACAACCTGCCGTTTATGACGCAAGATCAGCTTCTTATCAAACTGTTTGATGAAGTGGCTTATGTATGGCCGCGTGTAGGTTATCCACCATTGGTGACTCCGTTCAGCCAGTATGTGAAGAACCTTGCCATGATGAACGTGATGGCAATGGAGAAAGGTAAAGACCGTTGGGGTATGATTGCCGATGATATTTGGGATATGATTGCCGATGATATTTGGGATATGATTCTGGGTAAAGCCGGACGCTTGCCGGGTAAGCTTGCTCCTGAAATTATCGAAAAGGCGGAACGCGAAGGCCGCAAATTCTTCGAAGGAAATCCGCAGGACAACTATCCTGATAATCTCGACAAGTATCGCAAGCTGATGAAGGAGAATAAATGGGAAACCGGACAAGACGACGAAGAACTCTTCGAATATGCCATGCATCCGGCACAATATGAAGCCTACAAGAGTGGCAAAGCGAAAGAGGACTTCCTGGAAGATGTTGCCAAGCGCCGTGCCGAAAAAGACAAGTCTCCCGAAGAAGATGCAAAACCAAAGACACTGACCGTACAGGTAGACGGACAGGCTTACCGCGTGACTGTTGCTTATGGTGACGCTGAGCTTCCCGCAGCACCTGCCGCCGCTGCTCCGGCAGGAGAGGGTAAAGATGTGCTTTCTCCATTGGAAGGTAAATTCTTCCTGGTGAAGAATGCGCAGGAAACTGCTTTGCAGGTAGGCGATACTGTGAAAGAAGGCGACGTGCTCGGCTATGTGGAAGCAATGAAGACTTACAATGCTATCCGTGCGGAGTTTGGCGGTACGGTGACTGCCATTTGCGCTAACCCGGGAGATGCTGTTTCAGAAGATGATGTATTAATGAAGATAGGATAATGAACGAGATATTTGAGAATTTGTACGACATGACTGCGTTCAGCAATATCATTGCCGAACCGCAGTTCCTGGTTATGTATGCCATCGCGTTCGTGTTGCTCTATTTGGGTATCAAGAAACAGTACGAACCGTTGCTGCTTGTCCCCATCGCTTTCGGTGTGTTGCTTGCCAACTTCCCCGGTGGAGATATGGGCGTGATTCAGGCGGACGAGAATGGTATGGTAATGATAAACGGAGTAATGAAGAACATCTGGGAAATGCCTTTGCACGACATTGCCCACGAATTGGGAATCATGAACTTCATCTACTATATGTTGATTAAGACGGGTTTCCTGCCACCGATAATCTTTATGGGTGTCGGTGCGTTGACGGACTTCGGGCCGATGCTGCGCAACCTGCATCTTTCTATTTTCGGTGCTGCCGCACAGCTTGGTATCTTTACTGTATTGCTGGTGGCCATCCTGATGGGATTCACTCCGCAAGAAGCTGCTTCATTGGGTATCATCGGTGGCGCGGACGGCCCTACGGCTATCTTTACGACTATTAAGCTCGCTCCGCATTTGCTGGGCCCGATTGCTATTGCCGCTTATTCTTACATGGCATTAGTGCCGGTCATCATTCCGTTGGTAGTGAAGCTGCTTTGCTCAAGGAAAGAGCTAAGTATCAACATGAAGGAACAGGAAAAGAAATATCCTTCAAAGACTGAAATCAAGAACCTGCGTGTATTGAAGATTATCTTCCCGATTGTGGTAACTACGGTTGTTGCCCTCTTCGTGCCCAGTGCAGTGCCTTTGATTGGTATGTTGATGTTTGGTAACCTGGTGAAGGAAATCGGAACCAATACATTCCGTTTGTATGATGCTGCTTCCAACAGCATTATGAATGCAGCCACTATTTTCCTCGGCTTATCCGTAGGGGCAACGATGACTGCCGAAGCATTCCTGAACTGGACGACAATCGGTATCGTTATCGGTGGATTCCTTGCATTCGCACTGTCCATTACCGGTGGTATATTCTTAGTGAAACTATTTAATCTCTTCTCCAAGAAGAAAATCAACCCGCTTATCGGTGCAACCGGACTTAGTGCCGTTCCGATGGCAAGCCGTGTTGCCAACGAGATTGCTTTGAAATATGACCCGAAGAATCACGTATTGCAATATTGTATGGCTAGTAACATCTCCGGTGTGATCGGTTCTGCCGTAGCAGCGGGTGTGTTGATTTCCTTCCTTGCGTAAGTGAAGAACAACTGACTTAAGAAATGGAAACCGGAGAAATGAGCATCTTGACTCATTCTCCGGTTTTCTTTATATAGAGATTTTGAGAATTGGGTTCTCTTTATTCACTGATAACTTTCCTGTATTCCGCTATCGCCATCTTTTCCGCCAGATAAGCATTAATCAGATTGGTATGAGCCTGTGTCCATGATAACTGTGCGGAGAGTACATCCACCATATTCGCTTTCCCTTCATTGTATGAGAAAGAAACCAAATCGAGATTCTCATTTGCCAGGTTCATCGTCTCTGTCGCTGTCTTTACCTGATATTCCGTTTCCGTCAGTTTGGTCAGCGCAGCGGAAAGTTCTTCATTGATGTTATCCGTCACGTAGCTTTGTTGCAGCTTCTGCATACTGATATATGCTTTCTGCTGACGGTTCGTTTTGAAACGGGCACCCCAGCGAAAGATAGGGATATTCAGATTAATGCCGACAATGGGATTAAATGAAACATCATATCCGAGGTTAGGCGTAGCTGTAGCCCATCCGCCACTGAAGTACATATTCAACTGCGGATTGAACTGGCTGAGCGCCGCTTTACGTTGCGCCTCACTTTTCAGGATGTTGACTTCCGTGCTTTCATAATCGGCACGGCGTTGCAATACATTTTCAAGGGATAGGATTTGTATAGGGGCGGAAGCCGTATCAATCGTATACAGGCTGTCTACGGGACTATTAGGTTCCGATCCCATTAAAATATTTAGTTTTTGCAATGCCAATGTATAATTCTGGCGGGCTTTGATATATTGCAATTCCGCTTCTTTCAACCGGGTAGAGATCATCAGTAAATCCGTGCGGCTAATCATTCCGTCGTTGAAACGATCCTGGATAATATCATATTGCTGCTTTACGATACTCTGATATTTATCAGCAGCCTGTAACATAGCTTGTGAAGCGGAAGCGTTCCAATAGACAGCATCACTCTGATAGTGAATCTGGTCTATGGTGAGTTCCTCGTTAAGCTGATTCAGCTTTTCGTCTGCTTTCGCTATCTTATGCCGGGCATTGAGAGCGCCGCCTGTGTACAGTGGTTGCGACACGACAAATACTCCTTGATAAGTGTGATTGCGGTATTCACCTAACGGTTCATTCCATGCACTGAGGTCACTCATGTTGAGAGTACCGTCCGCATTGACATCTATTTGGGGCAAGAATCCTGTATGGGCAATCTTTCGTGCTTCAGTACTAGCCAATGTCTTTAGTTTCTGTTGTTTTAGAATCTGGCTGTACGCTTCCACTTTATCCCGGTAGGCTTCCCTGCTGAGATAAGGCTGTTGCGCCCTGGCCGTGAAACTGAGGGCCAGTAGTGCTAGAATTATAAGTTGAGTCTTCATTTTATTCATTATAAATATTAAAATCAAGTTTCATCAGGAATCGGAGTGGATTCGTTGAATGGCACAATAAGCTACCGGAAGGACAAATAATGTCAGTGCCGAAGCTACTAGCAGTCCGCCCATAATGC
>ERZ791731.958-NODE-958-length-12671-cov-2.39601_pt1 | contig 12671 bp, 6 predicted proteins | sample MGYA00509954_ERZ791731 | MGnify/ENA primary metagenome ERZ791731 (study PRJEB30046, sample SAMN00715134) | human gut metagenome | study: EMG produced TPA metagenomics assembly of the A metagenome-wide association study of gut microbiota in type 2...
TTTCATCTTTTATATCTAAATAGGGAATTAAAGCGCATACTTTCCAAATAGCATCTGCATAATCTTCAATAGCTTCATTTATAGTTTTTTTCTTTTCATCCTCCCGAAATGAATAAAAATAAAAATCTTCTTTCTTATTAAGAGGAAAATTCACACCTAATTTATTATTGTTATAAGTTTCATCACTTATTATGCCAACCGCCTTTAAATATTTATAGCAAGGAATAAACTTTGTATTTTTACGTAATTCTGGTATTGTCTTAGTTAATATTATTTCATGTTCATAATTTCCATTATTATCAACTATATCTCTAAATAGATTAATAGCCTTTAATCCGGTATATCCTACTGCAGATTTGTATTTATCAATAGCTCCAAAACCATAAACAACTTGAATATTAGGCGTTACATCTATATCTTTTCCGGGTAAAGCATATAATTGTTTTTCCGGTTTTTCAGAGAAGACTATTTCATAGAATTGTTTCTTATATAAACGTAACAAATGTGTAGGTATTCCTCTTTCAAATGTTGCTAAACATTCATATACCGGTTTATATTCATGGGTAATAATACGAGTGACAGGCAAAATAAACCCATGTTCCATAGTAATATCATGTGGCTGAATCATAAAATCAGAGTTTTCATCAGGATTCCATTCTACAAAGAATAAATTATTTTGCAGCTTCTTAATTTTCTCCTGATTAAGACATTTTACTATAGATGATAATATTTCCTTTATATTGCTATCATTTATAGAGTAACCTATGAAGACAATTGGGTGTTCTATAAATATTGTTATTAATTTAGCTGCTAAATATGTGTTTTTATCATTAAATCCATTATAGTCTTCTTTTGTTAAAACCATTGTTTCAGGTTGATAAACACAGCCGTGTACTTTATATATTTCTCCAATATTAAGAACGGATGAAAATATCAACTCTTCTTGCCCTACATATTTAGTTAATTTAGGAAGTAATATTTCTATTAAGTCATCCCAATTTGTTGTTATTATTCCATCTATATTAATCGTTTTAAGAAGCTCTAATTCCTCTGTGTATTTTTCTGGAATACTATTATGTGTTAGCTCTTTTAAGAAAGTTGCAATTTTATATTTAAGCACACTACTTGTGCTTATTGCCTTGTCTTGAAATGACTGCTTGAATTTGTTATCATTAGGTAAATCCCAAAAGGATTTATTTTCTTCTTTTGCTATTTCAGAGGCAATGACAGATAAATCATAAGTCCCTAATGACGTATAATATGCGTTAATATGTTTAGATGCAAATCTTGATAATAATTCTTCCCATGTAGGGGTATTTAAATAGTGTTTTGTAAATCCCGATCCAAGAAATAAAAAAGGAGCACTTTTCTTATTCTTAATTATTCCTATAAGTTCTTCTTTTGTCATACTCAATACAAATTTACTATCTTGGCCCTATAAATCTATCTCCATTAAAATGAATCATATGGTCTGGATTCTCCGCTATCCAAACTTCGGTTTCCCATGCAATATCAGCCACATGTTTCTTGAACTCTGATCTATCAGGAAAAGCAGTAACATATACTTTCCCCGCTTTGCATTCTTTCGTGAAATCTTCCAGCTCGATTACACGTTTGGGAGATACCGGCCCATGCGAAGTAACCACTTCGATTAGGAATAGCCACTCTTTATTACCGTCATAAATGACAATATCCGGCAGTTTGCTGTGTTCTGTGATCGGAATGCCAATTTCTTTTAAAAGCTCCTTGTTACAATAAAGGTCTTTATTGGCAGTATCACCGATATAAAGGACTTTTGCGCCTGCCGCAAAACGAGGTGCAAACTCATTAATGACCGCCGCTTGTACTTCATTATGCTTGCCCGGAGACAGTTTAAATTCCTTACCTTCAATAGTAACCGGTATCATTTCCATCTCACGGCTTTTCTCATACTCTTCAATCAATCGCCCTACCGCATCATTAAAGTTTTGGGCTTTTATTTCCCATTCTTGGGTATTGTATGATTTTATTGTTTCATAGGCTTCTTCTGTCAGTTTGTAATGGGCGTTTGGACTGTTCACCGGTAAAGCCGGATTATCCGGGTTATAATCTACGATACGTGCCTGCAAGAACTGATGAAGCACCTGCCGTCTGAAAGTTTCCCGTGTATTTGGGGCATACGGCTGCTCTTTTTTATAGTTCTCATTGACAAATGCCATAATATCCTTGCTTATTTTTAAGCTCTTGCGGGTGGCATCCGCCCAGTTGTCTTCTTCCTTTAATCCGCATAATGCAAGTAAAGTCAAAGCGGATATTTCATTCTGCTGCGCCGGAGGCAAACCCAACACTGACAATATATCTTGTGCATCACTTATTTTACTCATATTACATAAAATATTTGTTTACAATCTTATTTACGTTCACCATAGAATAATCATTCATGGCAATCAGGTCTTTTCCGATACTTTCAATGACTTCAAGGGGAGGCATGGGCATCTCCCTCAATTCCGTAGCACTGACATTTACATTTCCATTGAATGTTCTGAAATAATTATCGAACAAGTCACTATTCAATAAGGCGGCTATCCCCATTACCTCCATACGGTTCAAGTGTCCTTTGGGACGATAGATATAGTTCAGTTTGTTTTCGATTCCTACATGTGCGCAGGAAGTCATGTTTCCAAAATAAGGTGCGGCAATTAACCGGCTATTATCGTCTTTGGAGCTGAAACGTCGCAACAGAACATAATTCTTGTTAGGTAACAAGGTGGATACAGACATTTCATTTATATGGATGAATTGAGGTTTTCCTTCCTTTACGACAGGATGATCAGCCAGCATCTTTACTACGTTATGCAACCAATATAGTGCTGCTGTTCCTTCTCCGGAGGTTTCACATAATTGTTCCTTTGAACGAAAAGCTACAACCGGGCCGGTGGAAATCTGGATATGATATTTGTTCAGGTTGCCATCCCATGATTTGAACAGCCTGATAATTTTCTCGTCTTCAAGGCTGACCGGCAAATGCAATATCAATTCTTTTGAGGTAAGGTCAATGATTTCTTTCCGCTGTACTTCTTTGATTGCAGGGGTGGCCAAGTCGGAAAGCCCCTCACTGTATGATAAAACGACATTATAATCTGCCCCCTTTTTAGGGGAACATTTCATTATAATTGTTTCCTGAAGCACATTATCTTTGGAAAACGTATCTTTCCGGGTATTGAAAAGGTGGACAAAATCTATCTGTATATGCTTAAACAGGAAATTACGGAACAAACGGAAATATCTTCCCGAAGTGAAACTTCTTGGGGTTATATAAATCATCTGACCTTGTTCCGCAAGCAATAAAGCTGATATGGCCATAAATATAGAGTATATATTAGGCTGTCCGTCTATAATGCATTGAGCCGCTTTCACCCGTTTATCCTCTTTGGAAAGTTTGAAATAGGGAGGATTGGATATGATCAAATCATATTTCTGCAAACTCTCAGCCCTGCCATAAATCGTATCAGAATATAATACTGAATAATTGGATAAAATAAAGTCCTCACAATATGAACGGCAATCAATCCGGACATTATGGCGCATCCCCCATATTGTTATATATTCCAGAACTTTTTGTAATCCCGGTATAAGATTTTCATCGGTTTCGTATGTAACCAACTCTATCTGTTTTACTTTTGATTGCAAAACCAGATTCTCAATCATGGCACATGATAATATGGCAGTTCCACATCCCGGATCTAATACGGAGACAGAATCCTTATTCACACTTATTTGTTTACCCATAAAATAGGCGATAGATACCGGTGTGAAAAACTGACCGTTACTTTTCTTGAAAGCAGCAGTAACAGTATCAGTATATAACCTGCCTATTCTATCTGCGTAGTTAGTAGGCAGCTCGTTCTCATAAGGCTTTATTTCAGACCAACTTATATTCATAATTGCAAAATTAGGAAAAAACCTTTGGATTCTTCTTATGAATGTATTTTTCTTTTTTTGCAGAATCATGATAGATACTTGAGTATTGAGGGAATTAACTTTTCATATTCCGGTTTTTACGCCACGAAACTGGAATATTTTTAGGTGTACACATAAAAAATGATACCCCTCTGGACCGCTGTCCTTTGGAGTATCACCATTCGAACAAGAAAAGAAACTTCATCCTGTTTCACAACTGTATGAAGTCATTGCCATGACAAACACCAATACGCAGTTTGGGATTTCCTGCCTCACGGCAGTAGTTTCACCGGTACAAAGCAAAAACATGGACTTATTCTTTCGGCAGCGGATAGCTCTCGGACAGTTTGTCCTCACGTGCCTGCCGTTTTATCTCGTTCTCGTCAAAGTTGTTGCGGATGAACTCGTGCAAGTCCGACTCCTTGTAATATGTCTTGTGATATATCGAATAGAACTTCAACACCCCGTTATTCCGGTATCGTTGCAGCGTGCGTTTGCTGATGCGCAACAACAGGCATACTTCCTGATTGTCGTACAGACGCTCTCCGTTCAGGTAGTTCAGGTGCTTTTCCCTCGTTTCCGCCTTGTCCAGCTTCCGTGAGATGCGGTACAGCTCACCCATGATACGTTCCATCCATGCTTCAAATTCCGTTTTATCTACTAACATACGCTTTCCTCCTTAAAAGTTCCCGATAACATAATAGCTCTGGTTATCGGATGATTTCAGAATGATTTCTTTCTCACGCATGAACCTGATGTAGCTTTTCGCCGTACGCTCCTTCACTTCCAGTATCGACTGGATTTCTTCCGCAAGCTCCACATAAGAAACAAAACGCCTCCGGCTGAATACCTCTTTGGCCACCGCTACAAGCTCATCCTCTTTGCGCTTGTCCTTTTCCTCTTTCGGCTTTTCGCCCAGATAGACGTGCATGGCCTTTTCTTTATCCCACGAAAACTGCATGATAGGCACATCCAGCGGACTTCCATCCCTTACTTTCAGAGCCTTCACCACCGATATGGCCGGATCGCTGTCCTTCTCTATGGAAAGGATCGCCGCAGCCTTCCGCTGCAACTCGCTTCCCAAGTGTCCCCTCAGCTTCAGCCCGTTGGGGATAAAATGCAGTACCGTCCCGATACACGTCTTGTAGATACCGGCCAGCCGGTACAGTTCTTCCACGACGGCTATGCTCTCCGCTTCATCGTTGGCGCATTTTATCAAATCCGCAATCCCGTCTATCACCACCAGATGAACACCGCCGTATTGATAATGGTACTTGTCCAAGCTCTGGATAATGGAAAGCAGGCGTTCTTTCCGGCTCATTCCCGTAAGACAATACGCCTTGAACCATTCCGGCATCGCCTCACGTCCGCATCGCCGCAGCAGGTTGCTGATATTCTTATACAGCTGTACTTCGCTCTGTTCCGTGTCATAGAACAGTACTGCCTTGTTCCTGCCGTTTTCGTGGAGCGTAACGCCCAGCGCATCCACATCCGTTCCGGTGGGACGGATAGCACCGGCAATCAGTGCCGCCACATAGTTACTTTTTCCCGTGCCTTCTCCGCCGGTGATACAAAGCAGGTTGCCTTGAGTTCCGAGAGGCACGTCATTTACCGATACGATCATCTGTGCAATGGGAGGCGGGTTGTTGAAATCCACCTCGCAGGATTTCAATGCCGACATGGTTTCACTGTATAAGGTTTCCAGATAGTCCAGAAAAAGCTTTATCAAATCCTCACGGCTGTTCCCCAGCATGAAGTAGTCCGATACATCCTTTTCCGTCTTTGTACCGGCAAGCGGGAGCAACAATCGTTTAACCCCGTATTCCTTCAGCTCCTCTTCACGCTTCGCCGAGCTTTTCAGCCCGGTACTGTCCACATCATAGAGGAGGATGATATGTTTGAACCGGAATGAAAGCCGGTGTATGACAGCCGCAGGGATAAAAGCCGTTTCCGAATTGAAACAGATCGCATGGAAGCCGTGTGCCGCCAGACTCATCACATCCTTTTCCCCGCCTGTGATAAAGAGCAGATCACCCTTTGCCGGCAGCTGCTCCAGCCCGAAACAGTAGTTGTCGCCAAAATCACCAGCATACAGGAACCGCATTTGTGAACACGGACGGTAAACCTTGATATGCTGTTTCCCCATATATCCGAACATCGGTTCATCGACGCTTGTCATGCAGGAAAAAGGCTTCCTTTCCTGGTTCTCGCTGCTGAACTTCTTCAGCGACACCGTCCGGTACGCTTTCAGAACATTTTCCCCGATTCCCGATTTGCTCCAAAAGGCAAGTTCCGCAGCCGTAAAGGGCTTTTGCACGACAGTATAAGGCCGGACGCTTTTCGCTTTCGGTTCTTCCGATACCACTTCACTCTTTTGGGGGACTTTGCTATGGCTCACATGATATTCCTCATGTGTGGACAGCCCCAAATGCAGATCACGGTTTATCATTTCCATGATCTCGACAAACTCTTTAGGCTCCTTGCAGCTAAGGCCGTTCAGCCTGCCCACCAGTTCAAAGCAGTCCCCCGAATAATCCTCATTCCCGAAATCCTTCATTTTAAATACACCTGCCTTGCGTTCGTAATAAATATTGCACGAAGCCTTCGTATCCTTATAAAAAGGGTTCAGGAAGTTCTTTCCCACCTTGAAGTCCACCGGCAGGTAATAGCGGAATACGGAAATGCCCTTTTCCGTCATTTTCAGTATATCATCCTTTCTTATCATTGCCGGTTCTCGTTAGGTAGTTCTTGCGAAAATCCTCCAATGTTTGAGGCTTGCACCGAATGGTACGCTCTTCCAGACAGCGTTCGACCTCCGACAGCTTGTACATACACCGTCCACGCAGCATGGAGTAGCTGATCAGGTTTTCATCCCTCAGGCGTTGCAATGTACGTGTACTGATTCCCAACGCTTCCGCCAGTTGGTTGCTGTCCAGCCAAGCCTCCTTTTTTTCTTCCGAAGGCAGCTGCGCTTCGGCTACATACCCGGCGATTTTTTCAATCTTCCCTACAAGCGCTTTATACGCTTCACTTTCAAATGTAATAACTTCCATAACAAACTTAATTTTTAATGTTTGCTGCAAAAGAATAACAATAAAAGGCAGCGCATGGGATACTATACGTGTACTACACCATGATTTTTTCGGTTCAGCGAAAAAGGAGGGGGAACCGCTTCACATAAATGGCGGTATCGAGGCGGACGGCAAGGCTGTAGGACTGATGCAGCATCCGCCCGGTGCAAGGGGCAAACCTATCCATATATATAGGTTCGCCCCTTGCACTGGGGATCTTTTTTAAAGATTTAATAATCAAATGTTTGGAAAATAAAAAGTAATGCCCTATCTTTGCGGTATCAGAGAACGGCTGACAAACGAATGCCTCTCACTGACAACAAGCGTTCCTATAAATCGTTACTAATTCGTTACGGTACAATTTTTTAAGGTTTACAAGAGCTTATAAATCAAAGATATAGACCGCTACGGTGAAAGCCCCAGGCGGATCACTGAAAATAAAAGAAAAATCAAGCAAATCCCTGATAATCAGATATTATCAGGGATTTCTTTTTTCTGGCAGGTAGCAGAAAATAGCCGTTTCAAGGCTCAGTCTGAAAACTTGGGGGAATTAGGGCGTCTGTAAGAACAGACATTATTTGCTATTGATTGAAGATAGAAGTATTCAAGCAGCATAGAGCTACTAATGATTGTTCTCATGAAACTCCCATTGTTCCCACGAATTTACATCTTTTTGAAAGACATTTCAATATGAACTGCTTTGTGACAAAGTTCCGGTAGCCTTTAAATATTCCACATAATTCAAATACAGACGGAAATGAGCATCCACTTGTACACAATAAGCCTGTTGCCATAAAGTTTGAGCTTCAAGATAATCCGATAAAGTTTCTAAACCCACCTCATACTGCTTCTTACTCACCCTCATATTCTCTTCTGCCTGTTGCAAAGAACGGTCGGAAAGTTCACTTTCTAAGCGAGCCTCATCCAAATTGTTAGCAGCCAAAGTCAATTCCAACAGCATTTTCTCATTCATATCAGCCTGCTCCAAACGAGTCTGTTCCAACTTAGCTTTGGCGGCATGCACTTTGTTGATACGCTCTCCAAAGTGAAAAAGAGGAACGCTGACATTCAATAAGACTGAAAATCCTCCTTTATACAAAAATGTTTCATCATTTACTTCCAAACCATGAATATAATTATATGAGCCTTTAACACCAACCTTAGGCAACAGTTCGCTACGATTCAATTTCACTTGCTGTTTTGCCATAGCTACTTGTTTATTTAAAATGCCATATTCAGGACGAGCCGTAATATCCGATACCTGCATCATTATATTCTCTTTCACTTCAGGATAGTCTCCCGACACCTGTATATCTGCAATTAAAGGTTTACCAATAAAATGACACAAATTCATTGTTGCCAAGCGCAATGCGTTCTCTGCTTTGCGCATATTGAGTTCACTTTCATTCAATTTTACCTGCACTTTCAGCACGTCATTCTGAGGCTTTAACCCATGACGATATGCACTTTCCACATTCTTATGCAACTCAACCAGCACAGTATGATACCTATCGGCCACATTCTTCATTTCCCTAGCTTTAACTACTTGGGCATATGCCTTATCGGTATTCAAAATAACTGTGGTAGCCGTCAGGGTTTCATTCATTTGCGCCATCTCCTTGCCCAATACAGACATTTTATAAGCCGCCGTAATTTTTCCACCCATATAGAGAGGTTGTTCAACTTCCACTCCTCCCATATAAATAAGCCCGATTTTATACTTTAAATCAATTCCCGGGAAATAAGAGAAACCGCCATTGGGCAGAAATTGACCGGATGAATTAGGCATAAACACCGGCAGATTTCCTCCTTCTACACCATAATGTCCACTGGCACTGCTATAAATACCGGTCCCACTCGCTGTAAAATTCGGAAAGAAATTTCCTTTATAACTTTTAGCCATATATCGCGCGCTTTCTGTCTGCCGGACAGAAGCTGCCATTTCTTTATTATATTGAAGAGCCATCTCACGACATTGCTTCAAGCTCAACACCTCTTGAGAAAATAAAGCTGATGAGCAAAATAAAGTACCAATCAAAATAGATATCTTTTTCATTTGTCAGTCTGTTTTATATGAAAAAATAATGCATAAAGAACAGGTATAAACAGTAATGTTATGAGTGTACCAAACAGTAATCCTCCCATGATGGCGGCTGCCAATGAACCAAACATGGCATCTGTCAGCAAAGGAATCATACCTAAGATGGTAGTCAGAGAAGCCATCATCACAGGACGTAAACGACTTTGCGAACTATCGATTAATGCTGCTGTCGGTTCAACTCCCCGGTTTATCTGCAACGTTATTTCATCCATCAACACAATACCATTTTTAATCAACATACCTATCAATCCCAGCGTCCCCACTATCGCAACAAAATTGAAAGTCTTTCCAGTGAGCAGCATGACTGCCACCACTCCCACAAAGACAAGAGGAATACAACAGAAAATAATAATCGGTTTGCGATAATCTTTAAACAACATAATCAGGATAGCAATCATCAGGATAATAGCCAATGGAAAATTCTTGAATAAATATTTCATAGAATCCGTACTGGCTATTTTTTCTCCTTGCCAACACAATGTATAACCTTCGGGCAAAGGAATATTTTCTATCTGCGAAGCAACAGCCAAACGTGCTTGTTCCGTTTCAAGTCCCGGAGCCGGTGAGCACTGCACACGCTGGCTTCTCTGTCCGTTATAACGCGGAACCACCGGGTCTTCCCACCTTACGTCCACTCCTTTACTAATTTGTTTCAATGGAGTGCTGCCCATAATACCTTCCACTAGTTCTTCTTTTGACAGTGAACCCGATTTCAACTTTACCATCATTTCTTCATTCAGCAGACCATTGAGTGACGGTATAGAAGAAAACACCTGTGTATTACCTAAATCTTCTATCGGATTTCCTTCTTCATTCAAACATTTCAAATAGATTGTATTGGCATGAATTCCCTCATAAAATGAACCGATGGGAATTCCTCCGGTAGCTGTCAGTAAAGAGAGACTGACATCGTTGCGGCTCAACCCCAAAGCACGTGCGGCCGGCTGGTCATATTCTATTGTCAGCACCGGAACCTGCGGCTCCCAATCTGTCGTCACAAGGCGTACCTCAGGAGTATTTTCCATAATATGACGTGCACTGTCTGCCAAACGGTGCAACACCGCCGGGTCGGGTCCCATAAACTGTGCCTCAATAGGATACTTCTTGAACATCAGGTTATAACGCTTTAAATTGACATACGCATCAGGATATGCCTGCGACAGATAAGACTGAATCTCGTCCATATTATCCACCAATTCTTCCGGTGAAGTAAAGTCTATAATCAGTTCCCCATAAGAAAGAGAAGGATTAGCAATACTCCGCACCAAATTATAACGTCCGGGAGTTCCGCCAACAGAAGTCGTAACATGGGTTATTTCCTTCCTGCTCTTCAAATACGTCTCTATTTCCCGCAAATCATGGACAACTCGCGTCGAATTAGTCCCTTCAGGCAATTTATACTCCATATAAAGCTGATTGTAGACCATATCGGGGAAGAATCCTTGTTTCATATAACCATATCCCCAAAGAGAGAGCCCCAATAAACCAACCATGGCAAATACAAAGCTCCAGCGATGAGACAAGCCAAAGTAAAGAGCAGCTCTCAGATAAGCATAAACACGCCCTTTATACACACGGGCATTCGTTTCTCCCGTTGTCATTTCACTCTTCAGTCTCCTGTTTGCCATCAGAGGAACATGAATTAACGCCAATACCCAACTCAACAATAGCGATACCGCCAATACGATAAAGAGATCGCGCGTATAGACTCCTGCTGTATCCGGTGACATATAAATAGGCAGGAAAGCAATGATGGCAATCAGAGTGGCCCCCAATAACGGCATCGCCGTTTGTCTTCCGATGGCTGTCATCGCCTCCATACGAGGTTTACCTGCCTTCAGATCGACCAAGATACCATCGATAATTACAATGGCATTATCTACCAGCATCCCCATTGCCAGCACAAATGCCGCCAAGGACACACGCTGCATCGTGCCGCCGGCAAACAGCAAGAACAGAAATGAACCAAATACCGTTACCACCAGGCTGATTCCAATGATAACCCCACTCTTGAAGCCCATTGCCAACATCAGAATGAGTACAACTATAATCACAGACTCTATTAAGTTGATAACAAATGTACCCAACGAATCACCCACACGCTCCGGCTGATAAAACACTTTATGACACTCCACTCCTGCCGGTAAGCGGCTTCCTTTCAAATCGTCAAGCTTCTTTGCCACCGCACTGCCTACCTTGATGATATCCGTACCGCTGGAAGCAGCTACCAACAGTCCCAAAGCCTGCTCACCATCATAAAACAATTCATTACGTGTGGGATTCTCATAACTCTTTTCTATTCGCGCTATATCACGCAAACGTAACTGATCATCATCGTGTCCCTGAATAAGCATTTTTCCGATATCATCTACCGTCTTAAACTTATCGTTGACCGTTACACGAATACGATTATCTCCATTCTCATAATACCCCGTATAAGTCGTTTTGTTCTGCCCGTTCAATGTGGCAAGCACTTCGGCAGGCTTCACTCCCAAATTTGCCATCCGGTCTTGCAACAAAGAGATATTGATACATTCCGGTCTTGTGCCGTAGAGTTCTACCCTGTCCACCCCCTCAAGGTCACTAACTTCTCTCTTGATAAGTTCGGCATAATCAGACAACTCCCTATCCGTCAACCCATCTCCGGTCAAAGCATAAAACATGCCATATACATTGCCAAAGTCATCTTTCACCATTGGTGCGCTTGCCCCCGGAGGAAGCGAAGCACAGGCATCTCCCACTTTGCGACGCAACATATCCCAACATTGCTCCACATCCTCATCCTTCACCGTACTCAACAATTCTATCTGAATAATAGATAAGTCATTATAAGAATAACTCTCCACATTATCTATATTACCCATGGTATGGATATTTTTCTCCAACACATCCGTTACTTCCAACTCCACCTGATGCGCCGATGCTCCCGGATAAGTGGTAACCACCATCGCCAATTTCACTTTAACCTCCGGGTCTTCCAGCTTACTCATCTCATAGCAGGAATAAACACCTCCCAAAAGAAGGACAGCCACCAAGAAATAAACCAGATTACGGTTTTGAAATGCCCACTTACTAATATCCATTATAACAGCCCTCCTACATTAGTTGATGTAATAGGCGGCAACGGTTTCACCACCTCGCCATCCTCTATATGATGCACTCCCGATGACACGACAAGTTCTCCCGGCTGCAATGCATCCGAAGTTATCACACTGCGTCCATTGGTCAGCAGTCTGAGTACAGTCACTTCACAACTTCTCACCGTTCCTTTCGACGGGTCATAAACAAAGACTGCTGCCTTTCCATTCTTTTGCAAAACAGCCCCGCTTGACACTGACAGAGAATGCATATCACCTGCACTGCAAAAAACAGTAACCATAGTATTCATTCCCGGGGACGGAGAAGGCTTACCATCCTGCACTATTCTCAATCTCATAGAATATAACTGATTGGCATTTGCCTTGGGGGTGATACTGATACATTCCAACGGATAAAACTTGCCCGGATAAATATCAAATGTAGCATGATAACGGGTAAACTGTGTACGACGAATATATTCT